>Ga0163109_10000008_pt1 | contig 237330 bp, 161 predicted proteins | sample CRUFie1St13metaG_FD_108704 | JGI IMG/M metagenome (GOLD analysis project Ga0163109, IMG submission 108704) | Marine microbial communities from the Costa Rica Dome - CRUD Field 142mm St13 metaG | ecosystem: Environmental > Aquatic > Marine > Oceanic > Photic zone | place: Costa Rica: the...
GAGGGATTCGACTTTGCGAGGTCGTCGGTTTCGGAGGGATCATTCGCCAAATTATACAGCTCGTACTTCTCCTTGAAGCCGTGCATTTTCCAATCCCCTTGGCGAACGGCCCATTCCCCCTTTGGTTCGCCGCTGTTGAAGTAGAGCTCGGAGTGTATCGAATCCGCATTACCCGACAAAAGCGGCAGCAAGCTCTTGCCATCAAAAGGCGTGTCGGTCGGCGGTGCCACACCTAGAGCCTCTAGGGCCGTTGGTAAGATATCCAATGAAATCACCAGCGCATCGATCAAGCGGCCGCCTTCGAACTTGGCAGGCCAGCTCACGATCCAAGGCGTGCGCACACCACCCTCGTAGAGACTGCCCTTAAAGCCACGGAGGTTTCCGTTATCCGCATCCATCGCTTCAGAGCCGCCATTGTCCGTCAGGAAGACCAGCAAGGTATTTTCCCACAAGCCTTCGTCCTTCAACTTCTTGACCACCGCGCCGACGCCTAAGTCCAGGTGGTAGAGCATGGCCATGAGAATCGCTCGCTTTTCACTGATTCCAGGAAATTGGTTCTTGTAATGATCGATGTCCTCACGCGGGGCTTGAGCCGGGGCATGCACCGCGTTGTAGGCCAAGTAAAGAAAAAAGGGAGCGTTCTTCTCGCGATCGATGAAGTCGACCGCTTCTTCAGTTAGGCGAGTTGTCATGTAGCCCTCGTAATCATCTTCATTGATACGCTCCTTATTACGGTAAATCGGTTCGTATGATTTGCCGTTTACTCCAGCTAGCTTGAAGTAGTCGTGCCCGCCGCGCCCCATGAACTTGTAGGCCTCATCGAAGCCGCGATTCACTGCGTGCCATTTAAGCTCTGGATAATCCGTATCCAAGCCTAGGTGCCACTTGCCAATCGCCGTGCTCTTATACTCTTCAGGAAGAAACGAAGGAAATATCGGCAAATTCGGATCAAAGCCAGAACCGCCTTGCCCAGCGGTATAAATCCCCACCCGCTGCTGATAGCGGCCCAGCATAAAGCCTGCCCGGGTCGGCGAACACACATGACCGCTCGTATAGGCTTGGGTAAAAAACGTGCCCTCCTTCGCAAGCGCATCCATATGCGGCGTCGAGACTTCTTTCGAGTGCTCAGGGTTAAAGCTGATGTCCGCGTAGCCCTGGTCATCCGTTAAAATGACTACGATGTTCGGGCGATCTGTGGCCGCAGCGCCGCAAGACAAAGCAGCCAAGATACTTCCAACTAAGGAGAAGAGAGACGAAAGAATCAGACGTTTTAACATAGTATTTTCTGGATGAGAGAATGAAACAAGAAAGGCCCCGCCCTTCAATGCAGCAGCGGAGACTCCGGGCCACGCCATAGGCTCAGTTCGCCCCAAAAGGCTGAATAGCTCAATAACTGCATCAAGACTTTCTTTTCCTCACTTAAAGATAAGTCGGGTCTTTCGTAACAAGAATCAAAAAAATTCACAAGCCAACCAATAACAGATGGATGTCGCAAAGCCTGAGCCAAGTCGAAGGGCCAACCGTTAGAGAAAGTAGTGCAGGAGGATTGACACATCTAGGGATACAAGTGCCTGATACTTCGTAACGAAGACTCAAGCTATGACCAATGCCCCAACGTCGCCCTCCCCTAAGCGCCGCAACGCGTTTACCCGTTTTCTCGATAGCGTTGAATGGTTGGGCAATTTTCTTCCGCATCCGGTGACCTTATTTGCCGTTCTAGCCGTCGGCATTGTCCTCCTCTCGGGGGTTTTCGGTTGGATCGGGCTCGTAGTCGAGGATCCTAGACCGGCCGGTACGCGCGGCGTGGCAGAAGACGGCATGATCCGTGCAGTGAGTTTATTGAATGCTGAGGGCATACGCATGATCTTCACCAATCTGGTGACGAACTTCACGAGCTTCGCGCCGTTGGGTGTCGTGCTGGTCGCGATGCTGGGCGTCGGTGTCGCAGAGTGCTCTGGGCTTTTGTCCGCAGCGATCCGCGGCATGGTCTTGTCAGCGCCCCGCCACATCGTAACCGTTGCCATCGTTTTTGCAGGTATCGTTTCGAACACGGCTTCAGAAGTCGGCTACGTAGTTTTGATACCCCTAGCGGGCGCCATTTTCTATGCACTAGATCGGCATCCTTTGGCTGGGATGGCCGCCGCCTTCGCAGGGGTCTCCGGCGGCTATAGTGCCAATGTCCTGATTGGGACGATCGATCCGCTTTTGTCAGGCATCACGCAGGAAGCGGCTCGCTTGATCGATCCGGATTATGTCGTGGTGGCAACCGCCAATTGGTATTTCATGGTCGTATCGACTTTCTTGATAACGCTTGTTGGCTCGCTAGTGAGCATTTTTATAGTAGAGCCAAAACTGGGCAAATACGATTCCTCCCGGGCCGAGCCGACCATTCTCGATAAGCGCATAATGGAGCGGCTATCCGGCGATGAGAAAAGGGGGCTGTTCTGGGCCTTGATCGCGCTCGCAGGAGTGCTAGGTCTGATGGCACTGACCTTGGTTCCGGAATGGGGTGTCTTTCGCAATCCGGAGACCGGAGACCGGATAAATTCGCCGTTCTTCCGTGGTTTCGTTGTGTGGATCCTCATCATCTTTATCGCGACGGGCTATGCCTATGGACGAGCAGTCGGCACCATGCGGACGGATCGGGATGTCATAGACGCCATGGCCAAGGCCTTGGAATCCTTGGGCCTTTATATCGTCCTAGTATTTTTCGCCGCACAGTTCGTGGCCTTCTTCAACTGGACCAAACTCGGAGCAATTGGTGCGGTCACTGGGGCGGAGTTCCTTAAAGATACCGGCATGACGGGCCCGATGGTCTTCATCTTCTTTATCCTTATGTGCGCCGTTATCAACCTTTCATTGGGCTCTGCTTCGGCGCAGTGGGCGGTAACAGCGCCTATTTTCGTGCCAATGCTTATGCTCATTGGATATGCGCCAGAAACTATCCAGGCAGCCTATCGTATTGGAGATTCAACTACTAACATCATCACGCCCATGATGAGCTACTTCGGCCTTATCCTTGCTTGGGCGACGCGTTACGACAAGAATCTGGGCGTAGGAACGATGATCGCGATCATGCTACCCTACACGATCTTCTTCATCATCGTTTGGAGTAGCTTCTTTATCATTTGGACCTTTTTTCTGGGTTTGCCGGTGGGGCCAGGGTCGCCTACCTTCTACAATCCGTAAAGGGACACTCTCTCACAATGTATAAACTAACCATACAAATTCACTAAATCAGGACAAGGATCAGGCGGAAACGTGCTCGCAGCTCTTTGCAGCTTTTTCGTCCCGGGGATAGGGCTGCTACTGTAGGGCAGATTGATTATGACCATCATTCAGTTTGTTCTAGCTCGCCTCCTATGGATATTCCTCTTCGGTTGGCTCATCCACCTGTGGTCAATAATTGACGCAGCAAAGTTCAAACCGTCAAACCCTTAGATTGAACGACAGCTTCAGGCTCCGTCAAGCGGGCACCGATCAGGCAAGGGCGTTTGGGAATAAACTCTTTGCTGCTTCGCTTTGAGCCAAATGGCGTAGCGACAGGTCCCATTTTTACGAGAACTGCGTTTGGAGTTTGTGGTAGGAACTTGTTCCAACTGCCAAGCTCCGCCTTGTTATCGCAAGATGTGCTCCTGACAGCTTTGAGGTTATTCCCAAACACGCCCTAGTCTTCCAAGATCGAATGTATCCACTCTACCATGCTCGGATAACTGTCTCCGGTATCAATGTCTTCACTCGCGTTTCTTATCCACTTTCCGTTTAACCATACTTGGACAACAGAACCCGATTCTTTATCTTTACCGATCCACATTCCGGAATTTCCGGCGGCCAAGTTTTTCTCCAGAAGCGTAACGGCGGCAAGCGGGCTATGGCCCTGATTTTCGGGATACAGTTTGCCCATAGAAATTGCAATCGGTATACCCACATTTTTGAGGTTATCGATACTCAAATCGGCAAATTGAGTTTTGTAATACGAACCGTGCCATACGCCAATGACGCCCTCCGTCTTCCCGTCAAATATTATATGATTCATCATAATACCACCAGCAGAATTCCCGCTCAGAACTATTTTCTTAGGATCGATTTTGTACTTTTCGTGGTTCGCTATGATGTAATTAACCGCTTTAACGCCCTCTTGGAATGCCTTCTGGGGCCCCTGATTGAGAGTGTAGTTGATACTAATGAAGACGATGTTATCTCCGGCCAGCTTCGGCATACTGCCAATCGCCTTCATCTTATCCCCAGAATTGAATCCTCCTCCGTGCGCGTAGATCACCACAGGAAATGAGCCCTCCCCTTCCGGTGCCCATACATCGAACAAGTGATTGTCCCCGGTAAGCTCAGGATTAACATCAACCCTGAGGCCATAGGCTTCATTGGGAAACGTCGGCTTAATACGCCATCCCCAATCAATCTCGTCGGCCGGAACGGCATAAGAACGCGTCAATCCGACTAAAACCCCAAGCAACAAGAGGCAAGCGGGGAAATTGTTAAACACGGATTCTCTAATCGTTCTGAATACGTTCATGTAATTCTCTTCTAGAAATATTTGATCAAAAAATCGGCCCTAAATACATACGACTTCTGCTCCTTGATACGCATCGAAATCACTCGTTATCTTTGTAGAAGGCTTCCACCGCGTCGGCCGTCTTTTTTCCGAGGATAACGTAGCCTTCCGAATTGTAGTGAACATTGCCCTCTCCAATACGCGGCAATTCTCCTGGATAAAGAGTGGTCACATTAGGTATCTCTCGACCGGCTCTATTTTGCTCCATGATGACCTGAATAATGAAGGCGCGTTTGTTGAACGCCTTAAGTCCATCAGTTTGCTCTAGGTAGGAAAAGAGTGCTTCCAATCGTTCGACATCACTCTTTGGAGCTTTGCCCGCGGCCGTCTCAGCCTTGGCCACAACTTCTTCCCTTACTACAGAAATTATCTGTTTTAGCAATTCGCCGTCCGCCATATAAGACGGAATGAACACCGGCAAACCGGGAGTTTCCAGATCAGCGCGAAGATCCGTAACCAGCGTTTCCAAACTGTCGAAATACGTGGCTGCCAACTGCTTCTTCGTTCCATCAGCTCCGCCTTGCTTCCAGAAAAAACCGCAAAATTCTGGATTCGAGACTTTCCGAGCCTCCGCCACTGCATGCATCAGATCCTGATACAAGGGTCCCTTTTTCCCATCGTAAGTAAGCTGGGCTCGCTCGAAAGACCACTCTTTCGCAAAAGCACTGATGCCCGTTCCTCCAACCGCCACCTTAATGATTCCGATGGTGTCGTTCGGCCAGAACTCCGCCAACTGATGGGCGAAGGATACTCCCGGACCATGACGTCGCGTCGGTACGAAATACTCCCAACGCCCATTCGCCCAAATCCGGATGCGTTCATGCGTCTCCGTGTAAGGCGCCTTAAGATTTTTCGCTCGTCCTGCTCCCTGCATATTAGATTGTCCCATTAGAACGAATACACGTAACTTTCCCTTTTTTGAAATCGGAGCCTCGCCCGCACCCATCGTGTTCGCCTGCTTAAAACCGATCGTATTCCATTTGGGCTCCACTACCGAACGCACGAATTTCGGGACGAATCGCATCACTTGGCTATTATCCGTGTCGCTAAGGCTATGAACCAATTCAGCACTATCTCCAAGGCCCACTTCCTTATATTTCTCAACTACTCTTAGGCCATGGGCCGGATCATGAATATCCCCTTCTACTCCCGGTTCTTTGCGGTAGGCTAGAAAGATAGGGGGTGCCTTTTTTGTGATCGGCTCTAATAATTGCTCGTTGAAGGACTGCCCTGGGAGGGCCTGTCCCATATAAACCCCTACAATACTTGGGTCGAGACTGTGGGCGAGTTCCCAGCTCACAAAGCTCCCCCGCGATTGCCCTCCAATAAAGATCTTTTCAGCATCGATATTATAGGTCGCTGCATTCTCTTTCACCCAAGCGAACATCACCTTCGAATCCGCAGCGCAGATTTGATAATCGGCCACACCTTGAACCTTCGCAATGGATTCCCAACTAACGATCGCAATTCCTGCCGCTACCGTAGGATCCGCCCAGTTAGTTTGAACGTCATCCGCCGTCGAGCCATTATGATGGGCGTATAGAAAAACGGGAGTCGGCTTGTCGCCCGACGGCAAATAGAGATTCAGCCATTGCCTATCTTCCGGCCCGTACGAAACATGCGGATGAGTGGGGGTTTTTGTTGGCTTCGCGTTGGACGAAACTTGTCCGAAAATAGCAACGGACAAAAACGACATCGTATATCCGAATATGAGCAAGCGTTTTGTAGGTTTGTATTTGTAACGTTCCATAGGATTGGTGTAATTGTTTTTATATTACGTGAAATTGATCAAGGTTCTTCCTTCTAAGGAAAAACAATTTTGGTGGCACCCGCGGCTAGGGGTCGCGCATTTGGACCACCGGCTTGGGTGAAAACGATTAGAATGCGTCCCGTTTTAAGATCGACGCTGGCTGAAGTTCCAGTTGCTCCCCCGTGTCCGACGACCCCGCTGCCGCGAAGGTTAAAGCCCAGACCGTAGTTCTTGGTTGCGGGTTGTTTCCGGTAGAGTTTGGCCAATACGGACGCAGGCACGATTTGTTGGTTGCCGACACGTCCCTTATCGGCGTGAAACTGGAGGAAGCGTTGAAGATCGTCCGGGGTGGAGACCAAGGCACCTGCTGTATTGACGAACGGTCCTACTTGAGCACGTAGGCGTTCAATTTGGGCTGCGACGTAGCCGTCGCTTCGACCCTCGGCGCGAGCAGCGAAACGCGGATGACGGCGAATGAGCGATACTCCAGGAGCGAAGGTTGTTTCCTTCATGCCCAAAGGAGCGAGGAGCTTTTCGCACATCACCACGGCGATGGGTTGACCAGTGACGACTTCTATTACCCGGGAAACGGCAGCGTAGCCTCTAAAGGTGTAGGCGTATTTCGAGCCGGGTCGAGCTGCCAAACCTTGAGTCGCCAAGTGGCGAGCAACTTCAGCTTGATCGCCGCGTTTCACAGGAGAATTTTTAGGGAGCTTGCCCATGGTGCCGCCCGGAAACCCAGAGGTGTGGGAAAGGCACTCCGCGATCGTGGGGGAACGAACGGATTGATCGCTGTTCTGTAGCTTCAGAGCGGCGTATCCCGGTAGGTAGTTGGAGATCGGGTCATCGAAAGAGAGATTTCCTTCGCCAACGAGAACGGCAACCAGTGTGGCGGTGACGGATTTGCTAATGGAGGCGATAGCGACGACCGTTTGCTCGTCCCAAGGAGTCTCGGAGTCTTCAGATAACGTACCGAAGTAGCGGTCGAAAACAATCTCACGGTCTTCGATAACCCGCAAAGAGCCGCCAGGAATTTTGAGATTGGCATCTGCGGTCGCAATAAGTGCTTCAAGTTTGGGAAATGATGGATCCGCCACGGCAGTCACGCTTGCGAAAAAGAAGCAGGCTAGGGCCAAAATGGGACAAGGCAGGGGCGATTTGATTTTGGTCTCAATCATACTATTTGGAGATTATAACAGCTTTCTATATGATAATGGGTGTATCTGTAATCCCTAATTCTCTAAAAAACCCTTATGCCTGAGCCAATCTTCCATTCGGTCGCTCCAGGAGGTTACGGGTTTCTCCGTGCGGCGGAGGCCGTAGCCGTGCCCGCCTTCGCTGTAAATATGCATCTCGGCAGATACCTTCGCTTTCTTAAGCTTAATGTAGGTCTCAGACAGGCCGATGGAGCGGTCTTTGTCGTCATACGTTATCACCATAAAAAACGGAGGGGTAGCTTCAGATAGATTCGTCTCTTCCGGCATCCACCAACCGGAATAGATCGGTGCTGCAAAGGCGGGTCGAAAATTGTGATCATCATGGCTATCCACTGAATCGTATAGTCGGTCGGATACCAAGGCGGTATACATTACGGGCACTCCTCCGGCAGAAAAACCCATGATGCCGATACGATCCGGATCAATGCCCACCTCATCAGACCGAGATTTCACGAGACTCATAGCCCTCTGACCATCCTGAGCGGCCGCAAGCCAAGGCTTGTCCGGATTGTGAACATTGCCTGGTACCCGATATTTGATTACGATCGCAGTCATTCCAATTGAGTTCGCCCAATCGGCCACTTCCGTTCCCTCCTTGTCATAGGCAAGAATCGTGAACCCACCACCTGGAGCAATCAGAATGGAGGAACCCGTATCGATTTTCGGGTCGGGCTTGTAGATCGTGAGTGTGGGAACGGATACGTTTTGTAGACGGCTCACCGGCTTACCGGCAGTCAGCCTGGTGTCATTGGTCCGATACGATTCCGGTGGGAGCATTACGATTTCTCCAGGCGCTTCGCCGGGCCAGAGGTTCCAGGTGATCATATCAGCCGCTGAAAACAGAGGGGTTGAGGCCAAGAAAATAAGTAGAAACGAGTGCATGAGGTATTTCATATATTAATCTTTCCCTAGTTTTACTTCGAAAATCCAAGCATCCAATCCACCAGCTCCGCCGTCTCAAACACAGCTCTGCCTCCCTCTCGATGATCTGCCCCCTCAAACTCTGTGTGTTTCACGTTCACATTGCCCGCCGCACTCAATCGCTCCACCATTTTTCTAATTCCAGCTGGATTTTTCCCATCCTCGCTGCCCGCCATCGTCCAAATCGGCAAGTTGGCAAGCTTCTTCGCATCATCATTGGCGCTACCACCCGTGAAACCACAAGGCGCAGCCGCGGCAAAACGATCCGACGATTGATTGATCCATCTCCAAGTAGCTCCACCCCCCGCGCTGTAGCCCATCACATACACACGATCCTCATCGATCTCGGGGAAGGTTTCCAACACATAATCAAGCATCGTATCGAGCGAATCCACGCTCCAACGTTCCGCCGTGTTAGGATCTAGCGTAATCAGTCCCTTCCCCACAAGCTCCGCCAAATCAAAGCCTCGCTTCATCCCCATCTGAGCCGCAATCTCAAGCTGCCGTTGAAAATCAAAATCAAACCAACGCTGTCCTCCGCCATGCAAATTAATAAGCAACGGCTGCTTCCCCTCAACCTTTTCGACAGGCCACGTCACCAAAGCAAATTTCGTCATTTTTCCAAGTTTCTCATGCAACTCGCTAGGCCACTCAATAAGCTCCACCTCAACATTCTTAAACTGTGCGTTCATCCCCGACAGCGTTTCATTTAGATTTGCGTCCTTAGCCTGCGTCGCTCGCACCGTTGCGGCCCGGCGCCTATTCCTCTGCCTCGATTGGCGGAATAGCTGGATCTCCTCCACAGTCAGTTTGCCGTCCTTATTCAGGTCCCCTTTGGGAAAACGCTTGAGAGATTGTGCCAGTTTCTCTTCGAAAAACTGTTGCGATTGTCCATTCGTGAAGGGTGCCGCCGACAGCAAAACGAGTATCACAAGGAGCATTAGGATTGGGGTTTTGATGAGATAGTGCATAACGTTTATAGGGTATTAACATATCAATTATTTAGGTACAATTTTTCGATTAGATTATTGATAGGGCTATAGCTTCGAAAAACTACTGAGACGTCACGCTCAACGCTTCACCCGTTTTGGGCATCGAAAGCGTTGGCTTACCTTGAAGGTAGCCGAGTTTCGTTAGAAATTCATCCGCGGCAATCAGCGTGATATCTTTCCACGGTTGCTTATTGAAAAAAGCGTGCGTTTGCCCTTCGGCAATTTGCATCTCGACGGAGGTAATGCCGAGCAACTTCATTTTTGCTACTGCGGGGTTCCAGCCGTTAATCAACCACTCATCCTCGCTGCCGAAAAAGACGATCGCCGGCCCAAAGTCGGCTTTCAGATGCTGCAAAAAATCAACCTCTGGATCATTGGCATCGCTCTTTGAAAGCGCAGGATTGAATAAGACGTAAGCCGCCACGGAAGTGTCAATTCCTTTAGGGTCATTGGGATCATTGAGGCCTGGATTGTTTGTGCCCAGCAGGCTGATATGCCCTCCCGCGGAGCCGCCACCAGCAACGATGCGATTGGGATCCACGCCCAGTTCTTTGGCATTCTGCTTAAACCAACGAATGGCGCTCTTCACATCGGGAATACAAACGCGCTTGGTCGATTGCCCCTCGATCATTGCCGCTCGATCTTCCTTGGTTCGCAAGCGGTAGGTGACCGTCGCGGCCACCATTCCCCGACTCGCGAAATAGTCGCACTGATAGCTAAACGCTATGCGATTACCCCCACCCCAACCGCCGCCATGAAACAGGATAATGCCGGGGGCCGTCTTTTTCGAAGCATAATGCCCCTTTGGGAAATAGATTTCCATTTCGCGGTCCACGCCATCGACTTGCTTGTAAACGTAGACTTTGCCCTTGGGGATGCTTACATCGTCAACACGTTTTGTGTCGGCGAGTAGGCAAACCATGGCCATCAAAACGATCAGTGGTATTTTCTTCATCAATTCTGGGATGAGGAAAGTTGAACCCGCGTGTAGGGGCTTGAATGATACTGTTTATAGCCGTTGGCCATGTGACCGTGATTACTGAAAAAATCGATACGGGATGCCCCTTTCTCGAGCGGAACGCTGGCGGTCCATGAACCGGTCTTGGGATCCCGTTCCATATCCGCCCATTGCTCTCCAGGGATGGGTACGAGCAAGAACGGAGCAGAGCCTTCGGGTGCTCGGTCATACATCCACCAGATACGCCCGTCTATTGGCTGAGGGCCTTCCTCAAAGCTCACGCGAACCGTAAGTTTATTCTTGTCAACTTTATGGCTCGACGTTGGAGGGCTAAGCAAGGAATCGCCGCCGAAGAAGTGATGCCAAAGGAAGGCGTCCCTATTCTGTTCGTCCTTTGCCGTAGCGACATGCGGCGTTTGCGAGTGCCCGCCATTGGGTTCGTAATAAACAGGCACCTGAGGATGGTTCTGTGCTCCCCAGACAATATCATAGGCAACATAGTCATGCGTTCCCGGCTCGAAAAGAACATCAACTCCGCGCTCCCTCAGCCGATCCCAATTCTCCGAAACGCATGCGGTAGACCATAAACGATCCAAAAAGTGTTGCATTTCGTCCATGGATTTTCCCGCTTTCAGTGCCATTTGACTCATACCGCCCTCAGATCCCACCATGACGCGGCGAAAAACCCTCTCGCGGTTTTGATCCAGATCGATATGGCCAGACTTGACGGCCTCGAAAAATACTTTGTTTGCCCGTTCCGCTTTAGCGATTTCTTGCTTCTCGGCTCTCCGAGTCGGTGAATAATACGCACCCGCGTGGTTCGAGAAGGTCGCAGTAAAACGTTCGTCATTTATCAAGGCGACCGCGGGTGCCATGCCGTTCTTGGAGCTACCCGAACCGGCCACTTTTCCTTTTTCAAAGTAATAGGTTTCCGTATACGCCGCAGTGGTTGCCCGCATCAAGGTCATCGACCAAATCCAGAGAGTCGTGTAGCGTGGATTAAGATCCTTCATAAACTGGTGCATCATTTTTTGATCTAAGCCCTGCTTGCCCTCAAGTTGCCTCGAAGCCCTGACCAGCGTCTTAACGATACCAACGCCGCCTTCCAGCAGTTTAGCCTGAAAATCGGTTGGCTGCGTGTCTTTCGTTAGAGCCTCAAAGTTACCATTGGCTCCGGTAATGCTAAATCCCTTCGCTTTGCCTTTAAGAGGCACAATCATACGCACTGGAATCCGATAATCCTGGCCTGGCCACCATTCGGCAACATTGATTTCGATCAGCTTCTGCCGCGTGGCGCCTACGGGATGCCATTCCTGCAGGATCTTTGTATCCAAGGTACTTTCATCGAGAATCTCTTCAATATTAAAGAGAGAATTGGTAGGCACGGCGAGTGTGGATATATTAAAAAATACCGAGTGAATAACGATAAGCGATATGGCAGCAAGTCGTGTTTCTAGAAGATGTTTCATATTTTGTATTCATTTTATGGATAATATAAGTGAGATATTAACGTTTGAGAATAGCCGGAAAGCCTTTATTTTACCTCATGAGGTCGTGAAGGCCACCAAGACAATTGACCCGTATAGTAATAAATTATTGCAGCAGAATTCCCACTTAAAAGCGATCTAATCATGATGAAATTCTGCCGCGGTTCCCACGGAAGGAGCGAACCTGCTGCCGCCTTGCGGTAATCCAGAAAGGCATGAGCGATGTTGGAAAATTGATTCGGTTGATGGGTGTTTTAGTATCCGTCTACCCTAGATTTCCGTAGCTAGGCCGCATCGCTTGACAACGGTGGGATCCACCTGAATTCGCGGCGTAGCACTAGCACCGAGCAAGCGTGCTGCGATTAAGGAGGAAAACCAGTTTGGATATCATCAGGGCCTGAGGGTCGGCAACGTTGTTCGTATGGGAAGTTTCCGCTACTGCCTCAAACGGATATTCTTAAACTGCACGGTCATGTTCTTTCCCTTGTGCAGTTGCAACGCCAAGATGCCAGACTTGGCGGCCTTCGCCCCATCCAAATCCGTCACATCCACTGTTTTAAGGCCATTGATAAAATGCATTATTCGGTTCCCTCTCGCGACGATGCGATAGTCATTCCAATCGCCTTGCTTAATCGCGGCCTGAATTTCATCCGAATTGCCCACACTACCCATCACTTTAATCTCAGGCTTTTTTTTGCCTTCCGGGATGGGATACACTTCCACCTTCTGACCGCGCAAGGCCAGTATGCCACGCCCTCTTTCTTCGTAGAGAATCCCTGAATACTTGATCCCCGCTTCGAAATCCGCTTGGTAGCCTCCTACAGAAAACGTGCTCTTATCCAATAACTTGGCCCGGTATTGAATACCCGAGTTAGCCCAGCCATCGTCGTTATTTCCCACGATCTTGAATTTCAGCCGCAATACGAAATCCGCCACTTCTCCCCCCTGCCATACAATGAAGGTGTTTGGATCGGCCACATTGTCGTCATCCGTCTTGCCAGTGATGGCACCATTCTGAACCGACCAGAACTGAGGCAAACCTTCCCAACCTGAGAGATCCTTACCGTTGAAAATCTTCTTGAAGGTCTTCTCTTCCGCAGCCAGTGCCCCGAAAGCGAAAAGGATAGAAATCACCCCGCAGAGAGCGACTTTCGAGAATGAGTGGATAGGTTTCATGACTTGTTGGTTTGATTTTTTTGCCCGAAAAAATAGGGAACCGTGATAATTAGAAATTAAACGACTTCATTTTCGCTCGTTTTCCTTCCAAAATCAACCACCAAAAATGTAACCAAAAGGTTGAACTGTCGACGATTACATTCCCTTTTTCTGGGAGCACTTCGCTTGTCACCGAAACAGGAGTCCGAGAACGAATGGTTGAAACGTAAAATAGCCATTGGTTTCGTCCAATTAGAAGCGGCCGAAACACAGCGGGTTGATGACAAAGAGGAATTCGAAGCCTCAACATGCAATTGAGCCTGTAACACGTGTCCAGAAGGCTACGAGACATCTTTGTCCCACCGCTGCCCCCGCTCGAGGGCTTGTATGGCTATCTTTGTTCCGAAAGGTGGCATTTCAGACCTCACTCCTACGCCAGTAGAATCCGGCACACTCCACGATATTTCAAGAGAGGCTGTATGCAAAAAGATTTCGATTTTTCCAGGGAAAGACTTGAAAGATCAATACTTAAATTTTGATATCCAGAAGTTCCATGGAGATGCTTTTCCGAGAACCGGGAGACTGGGAATCCGCATGTTCAGATTCCTGTTTACCATTCATCCTCGGAAGGCCTACAGGTTTGCAATGTCCCTAATAACCTATGAGCTTCTTGAAGAAGAAAGCTAAAACGAGTTGCTAAGTCTTTATACTCCATTTAGATATTTATCATTGTTTCCCGACAAATGAACACAGCAGTTGGCGTAGATGGTTGCAAAGCCGGCTGGTTCTATTTTCGGAAAGACCAGACGTCTGTATCCTTTGGAGTCGCTTCAGACCTAGAAGAGCTAACCAGCGTCCTACCAAAAAATTCTAGAATTTTCATAGATATCCCAATCGGGCTGATCGACTCGGGCAGCAATGAAAGAGAGTGCGACAAAGCCGCTCGTAAAGCCCTTGGTAGACCTCGGGGCTCTTCTGTCTTCCCTGCCCCAGCCTATCCAGTGCTTAAAGCCGCTGAATACAGCGACGCGAAGGATCTGAGCGTAATCGCCATCGGGAAAAAGCTTAGCAAGCAGGCATTTAATATCATCAATAAAATTCGCGAAGTGAATAATTACTTACTTTCCAGCCAAAATGCTGGATATACAATCCGCGAGATTCACCCCGAATTATGCTTCTGGGGACTGAACAAGCGGCAACCTATGAAACATTCAAAAAAGTGCTCCGCCGGATTTGAAGAGCGGCTAACCTTATTGGAAAATCATTTATCAAACGGGCGCGACCTTACCAATCGAGCACTCATAAAGTTCAAGAGATCCGATGTAGCGAAGGACGATATTCTAGATGCCTTGGTCGGGATGGTCGTCGCCAGCACCTTCGACAATAAGTTGAAAACTTTGCCAGCTACCCCCCAGTTGGACTCGCGGGGAATACCAATGGAAATAGTCTACACAGAGCAGCCCAACAATTACACACTCTGAACTGCTATTTAATCTAGCTTTTCAGGGAGGTTATTTACTTGTTATAACTTAAATGGAACTTCTCCAGCCTGAGTACATGTCTCTTTTAATATTTGCAAACGCTCTCTAATTCTAAACTCATCGCTTACAATCAATCCCCAAACGGCTTTGGCTGGGGGTGTATAGACTATCACTACGCTACGATAGCGGTTCTTATATGGCCTTTAAGCTCGGCCGTTAGGTTAGAGCTCTCGCTTAAAGACTTTTTGATGAGAATGCGGATGGCAACCTGATCGAGCCTGAGAAAATATGATAGCCTAGGGCCTCTGCCCGAACCCAAGAGGTTTTGAAATCTAGCGAGGCCCCGATTTTGAAGCAACCATCAGGGACCAAATACAGGAATCGCTCCCGCGCCTGTGGGTTGGGGCAGTTAGCGTGCCGCGTGAAACTCTTTCCCACTCAGCTTGCAAACACCATTCGTATCCGCATCTGTGAATCGCTTGAACAATTGAGAGCGGCCCCCTAACAGCCAGGGTAAGGATCGCAATGAATTGAATATATTCGGCTTTAGGGGAACATCCGAGTAAATTAGGTATAGGTTGCCTCGCAAACCCAAGGCCATGTTTGAGAAACGTTTCGCGTGTAGCTATCTGAAACGACTGCAAGATCGAGCTCTAGGCTGAGCATACATGATTGTCCTCCATACCGTAGCGATCTGAGCACCAACACCATCATCAACCATAAAACGATAGAAACTCAGGACTTCTTGTTTTTGCTTTAATTTTTCTTCTTTGCCTTCTTGTTTTTCTTGCTTTCGTTCGAGTCAACCAGATCACCAAAACGATTCACCGGCTTTGGCTCATTCTCAGTAACAATACCATCACCATTAGTGTCATAATAACTAAAGCTCCGAAGGCCAGAAACATGGAATTCTGTGAGCGTCATATTATTATTCCTATCCTTGTCTAAAGATCCATAACGCACGTACGCCTGCTTTACAGAAGCCTCGCGTTGTTTTGCCAGCTGCTTGTCCAAGCGCTGTTCCCACTCGGCAACGTACTCTGCTTCCGTAACGATTCCATCCCTATTAAGATCTTTTTCGGCATGACTTAATTCACGAATCGCCAAGAATTCCTCTTTGCTTACAATTCCGTCTCCATCTTCGTCGTTACTATCCATAAAGGCTTCTTTCGTATGAGCTCGGGGAGCACTTTTTTCCCTCGATTGATTTTTTTTATCATCCCCATTTACCTCCGCTGCGAACATTGAGAAAGTTACAAATAGAGTGAGGAAAAGCCTATTGATAATTTTGTTATTTTTCATTTCGTTTAATATCTACTAATTTTCAAGGTGTTCTAACGTTGGACCTCGAAGGTTAATGAAATTGTGTAGCTCCGATAGGGTGTCTCGGAGCCTTCTGGAGCCTTGTCTTGGTAACGCGTCATTGCGACATAAACGCCCGGCTTTTCAAACACAGCCGAAATCTTGCCTTTCTTTTTACTCATCAAATTAAGTTTGTAATGGGGTTCTTCATACGTTCCACCCTGTCGAAAAACAGATATTTCATGGCCCCTCATCGGCTTACCATTGAATGTAAGGACGAATTCAAACGGCTCCCCTACATACACTTCGCTTGGATGGGTCACAGGCAATATTTCAAGCCCGCTACCTTTCTGCTTAAGAGCCGCTTGTGTGGGAGCTCCCTTGGTCACATAAGCTATTGCGACAGTTTGTGATTGAAAATCTGCTACCATGACGCCTTCTGGGATAACGTCGGAATTCGCATTTTCACCCATGCCACGAGCCACATAGTCCCAAGCTCCATCGACAAACTTCATTTTGAATTTACGCCCAAGACGATCACCCGTCGAAAATCGATAAGTGCCGTCCTCATTAAGAGCACTCTCAAGCACTGTGAGTTGGTCAAAAATAGCAATGTTTCCGTAATCGGCTCTCTCGCCATTCGGCAAAATCAAATGGAAATCGTCCGAATCCACTTTAAAATCGGGAACGAAAAATTCTTCAGTAAATGAGGAGGAGGCCGTCATCCTATCCCCTTTGCTCGTAGAGAAAACATTCGGTAGAATATAAGATGTATGGGCGATAAGCGACACTCCGCCGATGAAGCACGCAGTAGCAATAGCCACAGTCGTTTGAGTTATTTTTTTCATGATTCTTTTTTATAATATTTGTTTTATTGATCCTGATAATAACAGGTTCAGCTGACGAAAAACGCATAGATGACTGCGAAAAAAACCACGCTGGTTCCCAAAATCACCATACTGTTGACTAGACGAAATTTAATGAAAAACATTAACAAAAAGCCAAACATAGACATAACTAGAATCAGAATTGCAGATACATCTATAACTTTACTCCAAACGGCTCCAGAGTCTTTCCCCCGATGCAAATTATGCATGATCTCTACCAGGCTCGCTTTGGTGACTTCGTATTCAACCTTGCCATTGACCAGATCTATAACGACATCACTTTTCCCCTTTGATCCGCTGAACTTTAAAAAAGCTTCTTCCTCCGGAAATACTTCCGCACTATGAAAATCCCCAAGCAAGGGTAACCTTTCCTTAGCGAATTCAGCAAACGCAATCCCCTCGTCGTTGATACTAGCAACATCCGACAAAGCCTCAATCGAGAAATTCGCTTCTGTGGTCTTATCCTCACCGATCTCTCCCCCAGCAAACCACTCTGGGTGATTGAGTAATAAACCGCTGGCAGCGAAAAACATGAGTATCAAAAAGGCAAATGCTGACAAATAGGCGTGCAGCATTCGACAATACTTTTGAGTCCTCGACTTAAGCTTTCTGCTATTACGATTTCCACTTCCCTTTGCACCGACTTTTTTTTCCTGCACAAACATCTCTGTATGTAAGGTGGTCATTGGGAACCTCTCATATTAGGTCTATTTTTTAGTTTGAGCATACACCACCCGTACAAATCCGATTTCGCCTTCTGCCTTGCGGTGCGAGCGATATTTTTTCCCATACAAAGGGAGGTCTATTTTAGCCAAACTGTGACCACCATATTCTCGACTAAATTCTATATTGAGAATATAGTCTCCTTGTGGCACTCGATGTCCGAAATCATCGACTCCATCCCAAAGAAGTCGGTAACGGCCAGGCTTTCTCGAGGGTTCACTAATTGCATCGACAAGAAGTGGTTCCTTGCGAGCGTACCGCCGCCACCAAACATAGTTTTCCTCGGTCCATCTCGGACTATCCCCCAACATCGTAAGCGTCTTAATCAACTTTCGGTCGCTCCCTGTTATCCAAACTGCAACGTAAGGAGCCCTGTATTTGGATACTTTTAGTTTCGGCACCTCGTACTCTACCGCTAGCTCATAGTTGTTCGGCCAACCATCTTCTTGTAAATTATCTGAGACGGAAACAATCTCTTGCTGTCGCCAGCCCGAGCTGACATACTGGCGGCCATCGTACCCATAAATTAAACACTCTACTCCAGGCATTTTTTCTGCGAGATGAATACTCTCGACAGCGTTCATGGCCGTAAAGGTCGTTGCCATTACATCTGCAATCGTTGCAGTAGGTGCCAAGACCGTTGCAGAGTGGCTTGCCTCCACCGTCCAGCCCGATATTGTGTCTATAATATGCGAATAGCTTTTCCCTTCTATTTCAAAGGAACGTGCAGAATGTCCACTTGTCGCAATTGCACCTTGAGAAAGAGCAACCACTAGCTTTGGCAGTGAATTGTCAATCTGCAATTGAGGCTCAGGCACGCCAATCTTCCACGAGCCCCCCTTCGACGATTCTCCCATCAGGCGAATATCGCCGCCAATATTCATAAGTAATCCAGAAGCATCTGGACTAGCCGACATGGCCGCCTCAAACGCCTTGTCGATAATATACCCCTTAGCGATTGCATCAGTCGCCCAAACAATTACTGAGTCTTTTTCAATAGTGTTCGTCTCGGAATCGATAGATACCTTTGCCCTGCGTATATCATCAGCCTCTATTCTCAAAGAGGGGCGATCTGGAAGAACTCCAGATCTCTCAGCCTCACGCCATTTTTGTGCAATCGAACCTATTCTTGCACTGAAAATATTGTCAGTCACGGCTCTCCACTGTTCGCACTTTTCGATAAGCTCCAAAAGATCATCCGAAACTACGAGCGATTCAGCTTCATTTAAACGAGATATCTCTGATTGAGAATCATATAGACTGAAGACCGTATTCAATCGATCGATTTCCTTCAAAGCTGCTTCTTCAGCCATCTCAGCTGAAGATTTATTGGGTACGACTATTTTAAGATCGAAAGATGTGCCCAGTATGTGGTCTCTATGAAAAGTATATTCTTGTGCATCAATCTGATTAACGAAGCCCTCAGTTACGAAACAGAGAAACAAAATACTTGTGACCAGAGTCGATATAGAAAATGAAAACATGCTCTTCAGAAATATTATTATAATTGGGAAATTATATAAAAATAAATATCTCTTTCAAAAGCTTAAAGGTATTCTAACGATTTAATGAGGACGGAACTATATAGTTCCGTCCTCAATAAACGAATGACTAGTTACAATATCGATATTAAAAAATGTAACTTAAACTTAGTCTAACATTACGACCAGGCTCAGTGTAGCGTTTAATCCCATCGCCTGTAACTCCAATACCAGGGCGCAAATCGCCTTGATCTATAAACCGCACGTTATCCCAGTGGTAATACTCCTTGTCCGTTAAATTATAGATTCCTGCCACTACACGTAGTTTGTCGTTCACCTTATAAAAGAGAGATAGATCTACTACAGTAGCCGCATTGCTCAAATAAAGTGGATTAATGACAGATCCATCGCTCTGAGTCTTGTAGGAATCAGAATTCTTTTTCCCTGAAGTATATGTCGTATAAAGATTGCTACCCCATTTTCCTTCAGGAGACAAGTAGTCTAACCCCATGCTCATACTGTACGGCTGAACCGTATACAAGGGATCTCCACTCGAGTGTTCCCCATCAGTATAAGCAGCTCTAAAGGATGCTCCATATCTGCCTTTTCCGGTTTCTAAGCCTTGGCTAAAATTTAATCGACCGGAAAATTCGATACCACTTATATCCACTTCTCCGCTATTGACTGGCACTTGGTAACCATTTGGATCCTCAAGACCCGTATTCGTATTGATTCCCGTACGAGACTCGTAGTCAATAAAATCCTTGTATTGGCTGTTGAAGTATCCAATACGAAATGATCCTCCCAAGTAGTCTCCAGCTATTGCCACATCAAAGTTCTGGCTGCTTTCTGATTCCAAATCTGGATTAGCGACAACATTCCAGTCATCTGCCGAGCCACTCGTGCTATACATTTCTTCGATCGTAGGAACTCGGAATCCAGTCGATACGCCTATGGTTGCAGTCAAAGCCTCACTAAGATTCTGTTCGTATCCTACTGCCCAATTGAATGCCGAAAACTTCGTCTCCCCAAGAGTCCCCGTGGAATCGCTAAAGTCCTCATTAGATTCAGCATCGTATTGATAGTCGTCAAATCTCGAGCCAAACCGTATCTTCGAATTCTCTCCAATCTCGATCGTATCCATGGCATACAGCGTAGACACCTGAGCCTCGGAAGCTGGTATCAACGCACCGATGTTTCGATCTACCCAACCAAGATCATTGTAAACACTGTTGGATTTACGCATTTGCTTATTCACAAATTCCTTATCCTGGTATTCGAGTCCGTATACAATACTATGAGACGTCGCATCACCTTCAATATCCTTTGCAAAATCGACTTTCAATTGTTGAGTCTCTTGGTCGAAGCTTCTTGAATCAACTCGATCTTCGTCAGCTCGGAAAAAAGGCCCAAAATTGTACTTTACGTGCTGTTCAGTGTTCGCGACGAAATCGAGTGTCTGGTCATCCAAGCGAACCGACATCGTATCGAAAATACCATTCTCCGATACAAGGTCATAGGTCAGTCCGATACGGTTAGACTCTCTGGAGTCATTGCCTTTTCGATTTGAATACCAACCACCGTTAAAAGACCGAGTGTCCGAGATAGTATCTGTTTCATAATTTGAGTATACAAGTCCTAGGGATTGATTTTCAGAAGCCAGATAATTTAATTTTACTAACAAGCTATCGGTCTCTATATCTTGAAAATCAGGTATTTCTCTGCCAGATCCTTCAATATCAGCCCCATTGCCATCATAATTCTCATACTCATGAGAATCGCGGTGCGTATATACGACGAGAGTTTCAATACCACCAGCCCGGTTCGCAAACGTCATCGAGCCCATTATCTCCTCATTCACACCAGCATACGAACTCTTCACTCCAAAATAAGTGTCATCGCCAGTTCCCAAGAAATCATAGGCATCTTTAGTCGTATAATTTACTGCTCCAGCTAAAGCGCCGCTACCCGAGAGTATTGAATCTGCACCCTTTACTATTTCGACCCCTTTCAAAGCTTCAATATCGATACCATTGCGAGAACCCTTAAAATATCCATAGGCTTGGCCACCTTCATACTTAAGAGTCTCGCCTTGAGTTACGCCGTCTATATTTATAGCAACACGATCCTCGTCCAGTCCACGAACATTAAACCCGCTACTGCCCCACCTGTCATCTCCCTTGGATACAGAAATCCCCGGCATCAAACGGACAAGATCCTCCATATCATGGATCTGATTATCCAAGAAATCAGTTCCTATAAATAAGTCGATCTCGGCATCCCGAGAGATACTCTCGAGTTGGATTGTTGTCTCCTCAAGTTGTACGACTGAATCCTGAGCTTGTACTATTCCTGCGACGGAGGTAATACATCCAGTAAATAGTGCATTGATAGTAGGTCTTATCTTCATGATCTTTTGATTGTATCGGTTGTTTATAAAGCACCGCAGAATTTTAGCCGCGGCGCACAGGACCTTAAAGAATCTAATAGCCCTTTATTAGATATATTCAAGTTTCCATCGATTAAATACTATACATAATAATATGTATAATCCAGCCCAAGAAGGATAATTGGTGCTCCATGGCGGATAAAAATGATCCAAGTAAAACGCTTGAGATCGACACGTAAACCTAACATGGTAGAAAAATCCGCTAAAGAGTAAATAAAATCCCTACAGGAGTCGAACGCAACATTTCAATCATTATAAGCTCGAGAGTAACTATGAATCACTACTCACCCATCATTGTAATTTTTATCGCTTTAGGCTTCACCGGTTGCCAAACGACTTCAACGCTTGGTCCCAATTCGGAAGTTGAAGCAGCTAATTCAAACGATAAGACCTTAACAAATACCAGCTATCTTTTCGGATGGGGAGAGCTCCCAATGAAAACGGCTAGTCCCAGGGGTGGAAGTTCAAAAGGAAGCAACGTGATCCTCGCCCCAAAAAGAAACCTGCCTCTCCCCTCGATTGCAGCAGCCTCCAACTCGTTTGAAAAAGATCGTGCCGCAATCCTTTCGCTCGCAGGCGATTATAAGGTCGGGTTCCATTTTTTAGAAACACTAGGCTTATTCAAAGAACATGAATCAGCTCCCCCTTACCATTCGTGGGCCACAGAAAAAGTGATTATCGTCGAAGACGAGGACACATCCATTAGCCTTCAGCACATCCTGGCCATGTATTTTCAAGACGAAGCCGGCAAAGTAACTGGCCCCATGGTGATGAAACACTGGCGACAAGATTGGACCTATCAAGACACTGATATTTATACTTACAGAGGTGCTAACACGTGGGCCCGCGACACCCGTTCAGTAAATGATGCCAAAGGGGGTTGGGCTCAGTCAGTCTGGCAGGTCGACGATTCTCCTCGCTACGAAGCCTTCGGTCGCTGGACGCACAACGGTAATCGTTCGATGTGGACAAGCGAACAAGGCTGGCGACCTCTCCCCCGCCGAGAATACAGCATTCGCGATGACTACTCAGTCATGGAAGGTTTTCATCGTATCCTGATAACGCCTGAAGGATGGTTTCACGAGCAAAACAACTGGAAACGAGTTGCCGGGGAAACTGAGCCGACACCATCCTACATGGGTCATGAAATCGGAATCAGTCGATACGAACTTATCGAAAGCCCAAGCCTCGAAGCCGCCTCTGATTACTGGGAAAAAACATCACCTTACTGGACGGAAGTAAGATCCGCATGGGTTTCTGTGTTAGCTTCCAATGAACGCTTTTCAACCCATCAGAAAGTAGACGGCAGAAGCCAATACGAACATCATTTCGAGTACGCAGATGAGATCAACGAAGGGGCACCATTCAGTCAAGCTGACGCTTCCGGCTTCGCTCGCGATATTATTCAACAATATCTTACCAAAGATTCAGAAAAGGCAACTGAAGGCTACTGATCCCAAATGAATTATCTTCAGAATACCCAATCTAAAATAACTCTGAAACTAACCGCTGCTTATCTCTGAAAAATACAAGCGATAATAATTAACACTGCAAACCTACGATCATTTTTTCTCAAAATTCTCTTCTCAGCAGATACAGTTTCTTTTATGCATTCAAGTCTCGCAAGAAACTCATGGACGAGCTTTCGAAACGACCTCACGGATAAAAGCGAAGCAAACAACCTACCATTGGAGTGGGCTATGGAGCTTTCTTCGTTCGAATCCCAACTCGACTGTATTGTCTTCATAGTGACGCTGTTAGATTCTAGCTCCGAAAATCAATTGTACTTAGAAGCGTAAAAACTACCCGCCCTATTATTTCAGCTCACCATTTGCCTCACTTATTAATAATACTGCTTGGTCGCTTTAAGGTAGGTCCCTAATGGACATAGCGATCTCCGACAGCAATCCGTCCACACCCCACGCTTACCGACTACTTTGCCATGCTTGCTCCACTTGTTCGAGAAACTGCTGCGTATTCGCCTCGTACTCTATTTCCTGAGCCCTCCTTAGGTAAAGAAGAGCCTTCTTGAAATCTCTTCTGGCGACTTCCATCTGCCCCAGGGCCATCAAACCATCACGACGGAAACTCTCTACAGACAAAACTCGCTCATAATAGTATTCTGACTCCTCATACTTCTTACTCTCCATGTAGTGCTTGCCTAGCAAAAGTAAACTGGTGCAGTTCAATGGGTCCTCTTCTAGGACTTTCTCCAGCACTCCGATTCCCACTTTATTGCGACCAAGACCAAGATCAATCGCCGCACGCAATGCTGCGAATTCCCGTGCCTGATTGGCTTCTAATTTTGGCTCAAGCCATTTCTCAAATGCAGTCGCCAAACCGCTTGCCTCTTCCCAATACCTTCCTCTTATAAGATATTCCAATTGTCGCATCGCCACGTCCGCATCTCCGGGCTTCGCGTGTTGCATGGAACTCGCCGCTACCTCAGCACCCAAACCAATCGACTCGTCCTGAATATATATATTAGCCAATAAGGAAAGGTTTTCAAACGTTTCGCCGCCAAGGCTGCGAGCCATTTCAAGATTGGCCGCGGTCTCCTCCCGACGATCTAAGGCCAGAAGAGCATTCCCCTGCAAAAGCCAAAATTCTGGATTGCTCGGACGATCCGTTATCAACTCATCATAGAGAGCGACGGCTTGCTCGTATTGCTTCGTATTCAACAAACACTGAGCTTCTCCTCGTTTATAATCAAACGAATCAGGATCAAACACGCGTGCACTTTGATAAGCACCTAGTGCCGAACGATATCTCTCTTCCCTCAAATACCCGTAACCAAGCATTCCATACGACTGGCCATCGCCTCCACCGAGCGCAACGACCTTGAGTAAATGCTCTATAACCTTCGGTACATCATCTCTATGTGCATAGACCAATGCCAAAGTCCGATGAGCACGCCGAAAAGAAGGATGCTTCTCAATCGCAAGCTTCAACTCGATTTCAGACTCATCCATCCGCTCCTTCATATAATAAAGACTACCTAATAAAAAATTAAACGCCGCGTTACTCTCCGGCTCTACCCAATCGACCAATATGCGAATCGCCTCTTCTAGGTCAGAATTAAGGTGCGGCAAAACCGCATCATAGATTTCCCGATCTTTAGGCTGAAGACGCGGCTCGATGGCCGCGTTGATTCCATAGGAACCCAGGTAGTTACGCTTAAACTCTTGGCTAGTAGGGTCGGAATCCGTCAACGAAAACAGGGGGGAACTCGCCTCCGAGCCCGCAACCAAAAAGGAAATCGCCAATGCTACTTTAGAATAGATTCCAATTCTCATTACGTATTCTTATTTCAAGGAGATTCTAAAGTCAGAGGCAAATTACCATCAACTGTAACAGGGACGCCATCTATCTTAGGAGTTGTAAAACGAGATCGCTCCACAAGACGTTTCGCCACCCTCGTCAATTCGTTGTGAGGACTCGATACCACCTGGAGTACGCTCGCATTTCCTTTTTTATCGATCCTAATCAGTAGATCCACAGTTCCCTTTCGAATGCCTTGCCGTATCAGTGACTGAGGGTAGTCAAAACGGGGCGATGCAATCATTGACGGTATCGACTCTAAATCACTAAATTGAAAAACCTGCTGAATCTGCTCCAAAATATCAACCTGTTCCTCCAAGCTAATGGAACCAACCCCCATAGCTAACGCGTCCCCTATTCCCGGATTCAAAGAAAGCTCAAGTTCATTCAGATTCAGTTCTTGGAAGCTCTCTTGCAACTCCGGCAGCCTGACCTCATTTTTCGGTTCTATAGGATCCCTTGTCAGTTGAGGCCTCGGCGGAACAAGCTCTGCCAAATTCATCTCGCGCAAAGTAATATCCGCCCGATCGGGGCTATCCAACATCTGCGTCATTGGTATAATCAAAAACAAAACGGTCGCCAAAAAGAATGCTCCAAAAAATGCCCAAATCTTCACTCCCTTTCGATCCAAAGCAGGCAGAAACCCTCCTCCTTTGCTATTGAGCTCACTCGTCTTACAAAACTTCACATCATGCGTCATCCGCTTGATCCCTTCGCCGTAGCCAAACTGATACTAGTCGCTCCACCCAAAACGGCCTCGTCATGCACTTTCGTATACAGTTCGACAGAGACCCTAGCATCCGCCTGGACGATTACCGGCATATTCTCTTTCTTTAGTAACCGCTGTACCACCCCTCGTACGCCGTACAGCCCTATTTCCTCACCTCCGTAAATAATCCGACTTTCCTCCGTAATCGCAATTAGAATCGAATTCTTTTCCAAATCGACCGCCGATACGGCCCGCGGACGCTGAACCTCAACCCCTGTCTCCTCGACGAAAACCGTTGTGACAATAAAAAATATCAATAAAATGAATACAATATCAATTAGGGGAGAAACATTAATCTCATCCTTCTGTCTTCCTTCGTTCGAAAACAATAATCTTCGCTTAGCCATGTTCAGTCTAACCTTACGTTGGCAAGCCATCATATGCCTCGCCGCCTCCCTCATTTAGTCGTCTCGCCGCATCGCGATACGGACATTATATTGTTCCAGTCGTGACAAGCACCGCTCCAGTCGGTTCCGCTTATGTATAATGAATGAAAGCAATACAAAAGCAGGAATTGAAATGATTAGCCCGCCCTGCGTAGTTATCAACGCCTCGGATACGCCTGAAATGATAATCCCGAACTTACTCGATTCACCCGCGGCTATCCCATCGAAGGTCGTCAACATCCCTGTCACGGTTCCCAGCAAGCCCAACAAGGGACCCGTTGCGACTAATATCGAAAGAAAGTGAATCCTTCGATCGATAACAGGTAAATATTCAGCCCTTACTTCCTTAAAATGCCGTCGAGCCCCCACTGGACCTTCCACATCGAAGGCAATAACTCTGGACAAGCCCTGATGCCCAGAACGCAAAGCAAGGGCGATAGCTTCATCGGAACTGCTATGGTAGCCCGACCGAACTAAGAAATGCCCACTCAGTCTAAGAAAAAGCTCCAAGACCGCGTAATAAATAAACAAAGTCAAAACAAAGAGCGGCAACATAAGCCAACCCCCCTTCGCCCAAATATCCAAAACCTCTTTTGAGAAATTAAACATCGATTTCACTCCTCACCGAACGCCGCGACAAACTGTTTACGAAAGCCACCGAAAGCTTTTCCAGCCGTGCCAATACTCCCGCTACTTTGCGAGACAACAACGCATGTATAATCAAAGCGGGAATCGCAAGAACAAGCCCCAGCTCGGTTGTAATCAGAGCTTCTGAAATTCCAGCGATCAACGGCTTCGGGTCACCAGCTCCAAATACATTCATCAGTTTGAAGGTCTTGATAATCCCCGTCACCGTTCCCAAAAGCCCTAACAACGGAGCCGTAGCCGCTGTAATCGCTATGACATTAAGAAAACGCTCCAATTTCGGCTGCACGCTCAGCATCGACTCGTACATCACCTCTTCAACCAATTCCACCGACTCATCGGAATGCTCAACAGCATTCAAAAGCATCGCCCTCGCAGGCTCCGGCTGCCTATTCGCCAAGTTGAGAGCCTCCTTACGATCGCCATCGCGAAGCAAACGTGACAACTCATGGGCCACCATTGGATCCGGCTCTCGGATGACAAAAATTTGAGCAAACTTATACGCCGCAACCAAGGTCGCTAAAAGAGCGAAGAAAACGATCGGATAAACCCAAACCCCACCCTTACGGAGGTGCCCCATAAAACTCTCCTTAGTCTCATTTAGCAACAGAGCATTCTCCAAGCTCGGATCAATAGGGAGCAAATCAGACTCCCCATTCGCGAACGTAGCAATCAAACCCTCACTTGACCCATCCAAACGACGTAAAATCGGCCGCAAACTTAAGCCCTCCACAATAAGGCCAAATTGATCGTTCTCTTGATCCGCAAAAAATAGGTATGGACCCGCTTGTATAAATTTTCCCGACACAAGTATCCCATCGGGGCCAAGGGCCTCACCCTCATAGACTTTTCCACCCAATACACTCTTAATACGCCCCAAAGACTCCTCAACCAATTCAAGACTCCGAAGCAGCATAACTTCTTTCGTCCCTCCGCTACTCTCACCCAACAAATGCAGCTTATTAATCGCCTCGCCATAAGACTCACCTTCACCCGAACTCAATGAAGCCTCGTAATTCGCTAAATATTCGCCGAAAAGTGTCATCGAAATATAATCAATTTCTTTACTGCTCGCCTCGACACGCTCCTCCAATTCACGTAATTCCAAATGTTTGCTATCCTGAGCCGAACGCTGCTTCTCTAATTCACTGCGCAAGCCCTTCGCCTCTTCCCGCACCGCACTCAGGCGCTTAGAAAGCGGAATCTGGTTATCGGAAATTTCCGCCCGCAACATATTTAAACGATGGATCGCCGTATTCAATCGCTCTTCATGAGCCGCAACCGACTCATCAAAATCAGCCCCACAGGCAGTATCGACCGACAACAAAGCGAAAACGGCCCCAACATACCAAAAAGCCTTGGTTCTCCTAAAAATACCCTCGAGAAGCACTAATTGACTCCTCCAATTCGCACGGGCAAAGGCAAGAACTCAGCTTCTTTCTGAGTTCCCTCGTGAATAGCCATCGCTTCTTCAATTCGATCCGCCAACTCAGGAGCAGGCTCCCAAAGCCACCCATTCGCACTCGGCCTACCCACCCCTGCACTCGCTCCATTCGGCGCCAGATAATAAGCACACGCTAAACCGAGATACAAAGACTTGAACTCGCCTCTACTGCCGTCCCCAGTCTCACGGATTTCGCTAGACAAAATGATCCTCTCATCAAACTTATGAATACTAGACAATATTCCGACAACCGTCTGCATCCGCTCCGCAACCCCCAAGGATGTTTCCGTGGATTCCTTCGGCAATCGCCCGAAAAAAGGCTCTAACTTCTGAACCAAAGGCTGCGGTAGCCACGCACTAAGTGCCCAAACTTGACCCTCCATCTTCCTCAAAAAAAGTTCTATCGCCTCGATCGAGTCAGCCAGTGACGCTTCTTTTCTCAACAATTCTTCGCGAAGATTATTAGACTCGCCTTGCTGTCTCCCAATTTCTTCTAGACGACTCCGCAGAGCTTCGCTTTCCGTCTCAAGGACGCCGATCAGATCAAGTATTACCTCTTCTTTATTTCGCCAAGCATGCTTTTCCAGGGAGATGCTCTTCTCTACCTTCACCCACTCTTTCAGGTTGGCCCGAGCCAAATCCAATGCTTCTGAACCGAACAAAGGAACCGCCAAAAAAAACAACGCTGCAGCCAAAAATTTCATTTTTAACCTTTAACTTTAACAAACTAAAATAGAGCGATCTACCCCAAGGCGGATTTAGATTACTCCCAAACGGATTCACTATTTCATTCCCATCGTTAGCTTCATCTTTGTGTGCGAATTCTTATCATCAAAAACTAAGCTCAATTCAGCAGGTCCAATAATTCTCCGCTTGCGAAATTAAATCGTAAACGTAACATTCTTGCTTCAAAAAGATCGAACGCAAACCAATCCTTAGCTAGGTTAACTGATTCTAATCATCCACTCGAAAAAGTCCCATATCCTCTTTGTATTCGCAGATCCATTTCGACGCCAGTCTTCGGACTTTGGCTGGGCATTTATCGGGACGGGTTAGGGTTTGAGCCTAACATCCCAACTATCAAGGCTAATGGGTTGAAAACTTTCGATCGATTCAAATTTAAATGACGGAACTAAAGCCTTTTTTACGATTCAGCAAATCTGTGGTAAGTCAGGAATTCCAATGCTGATCAGAGATATTTGGTTAGATCGGGTCTTCTGGTTGCGGCAATCAGACGCAGGGTTCCCATAGGAAAGATCGTTAGGAGGGAGTCCTGGTTTTTACGGTTTGAGTTCAGATAACATTGCGACTAGCCGTTTCAGAATTCACTCGATCCCTTTCGTTAATAGATTATGCTGATGGGTTAACTCGAACTCACCTTTATCATGAAAAAACTGCTTTTCTCCACCTTTATCCTTTGTTTTTCGGCATCAGCTACTGAAAATGATGTTTCTGACTTACTTATCCAAATTGCTACAACGAGGGGCCATCTGTGCTACAGTGACCTAGGTGCAAGAGGAGATGGCAAAACCGACGATATGGAGGCCATTGTCGCTACCCATCAAATCGCCAATCAGTATGGACTTCCAGTCAAAGCGGATGAGGGTTACGTTTACTACATTGGAGGACGGAACCTCACAGCGTTCATTCGCACGGATACGGATTTCGGGGAGTCCGTGTTCCTTATCGACGATACTAGCGTCGATAATCGCGATTCCTATGTGTTCCTTGTAGAATCGCTTCTTCAGCCGTTCAAGCCGAATGGCATAACCCAACTGAGTAAGGGCCAACGGAGAGTCGACCTTACCCTACCCTATCCGTGTCTGGTTACGGTCACTAACACAAACATGAAACACTATATCAGGTATGGCCGGAACCAAAACGACGGATCTCCCCAAACTGATATTTTCATCTTAAATGAGAACGGTAGTGTTGATCTTGATACACCGATTATTTGGGACTTCGACCAAATCACCGATATCGTTGTGCAACCGATGGACCAGGAAATCCTGACCCTCACGGGCGGACGATTCACGACCCTGGCTAACCGGGAGGAGCCGGTGTATGACTACTTCAAACGTGGATTCGGTGTAAGGCGCTCGAACGTGATCGTGGACGGACTGGAACACTACGTAGCAGGAGAAGGCGAACACGGAGCTCCGTACAGCGGATTTATCCACGTGAGCGATTGTGCCAACGTGACGATCAAGAACACCATCCTAACAGGGCACAAAATTTACGAGACGATCGGTGCGGCCAGGCTCCCGGTTTCCATGGGTTCCTATGACATTTCCCTAAGCCGGGCCCTCAACGTGTCATTCTTTAATTGCAGACAGAGCAACGACATAACTGACAACACGTACTGGGGCATCATGGGGTCCAACTATTGCAAGAACTTAGTCTTGGACAACTGTGTCTTTTCCCGGTTCGACGCCCACCGAGGTGTAACCAATGCGACGATCCAGAACTCGACCCTCGGCCACATGGGAATCAATGCCATAGGCAACGGCACCTTTCTAGTGGAAAAGACAACTGTACGAAGCCGGCGATTCGTTCATCTGCGCTCAGACTATGGCAGCACTTGGCAAGGGGAACTGGTCATTCGGGACAGTGTTTTCGTTCCTTCGTTCAGCAGTAGCGGTAACGTCGTGCTCATAAATGGATTCAATTCTGGCCAACATAATTTTGGATACACCTGTTACATGCCAGAGCGTATCCTTTTCGAAAACTTTCACATCGACGACTCAAACCATCCAACCGCTTATACAGGTCCTGCAATCTTCGCGGATTTCAATCCGAAAATGACAGATGATACATGCATAGAAAACTACCCATACGTGAAGACTGAGGAGGTCATGCTCAAAAACGTCACAACCGCAAGCGGAAAACCGCTCCGAATAAGCGACAACCCTTTCATGTTCCGCAACGTGACGATCGATTCCGAAAGCTGAACGTTAACCGCTCTTATTTCACGGCATGAAATTTACCTCGAAATTGCCGTGGTAATCCCTTTTCGGAACACGGAACCTTCGCATGCTCTTCTTCTTGACTTGCTGGTGCACAGCGTTCCCAAGGGCGTTCAAAGTGAGGAGAATCGTTCGTTAGCGATTAGCGGCTAATAGGAGACGCGATCATCGATCAAATCAAATGCCGTTTAACGCTCAAGGGCGGGGGTATAATTCGGCTATGACTACCACTTTTATCAATGGCCAAGAGAGCCTGTTCGAAGTCCGGTACGACACGACGAACTGGAAAGTCCTAACCCACCAAGAGCAGATACGCGATATGGAGCTAGAAGGATTCGTGGTTATACCCGATATTTTGGATACATTTATAAGGGGCTAGACCAACTTCCGGCAAAAGCAGTTGACTACAGCCCGCATCAAAGGACGTTTCCCAATGTTCAGTAGACCAACTCGCCCCCGACCATTGAGACCCTCGCTCACCCGAAAATGATCGAATTTCTAAGCGAGCTTTTCGGCGACGTACCCGTCCTCACCTCCTGTAGCTAAACTTGTGTCCATCCTAGGCATCCTGGAATCGTGATCCATAACGACTCCCAGCCCTACAGCTCCAAAATCTTCGGCGTTAAAGCCAACCCCCTTTGATGGCTAGTGTCCTCTGTTATATCGACGATCTGACTCCGGAATGCGCACCCTTTAAGGTGATTCCGCGGTCCCACCTGTACCTACATAGCGACGGCAATCCCTAAACCCGTCGTCTGAACAATCCGTAAGGACGCATGGTAACATGCTAGGCTGGATCAACTGTTGTGATCAATCAGAAGGCGTTTCAAGGAAATTACCACAAGCACAGCCACCGCTTTTACCGCATGCTGGCAATCGCCTACCGACCCGCCTATGCTGGGCCCGTTGGCGAGGTGGTAACGCGATCCAAAACGGGTGGCGAACCCCCCGACCATTTCTAGCTCTTCTTCCGAACTCTCAGTACTCGGGCTATCGATTCCGATGTTTCCAATCGCCCCGAACACATGTTCCCTGACGCTAGAGGTATTGCCTGTAGCTCGTGGATTGCAAGTTAAGGTAATGGGGATGCCCGATAGGAGACCTCGGTTTCTCGGTTGACGCCTCCGCCTCACAGACGGTAGTTTTTGATTGTGTTACGTGCTTTACCGGCGGCTCTTTTACTACCTATTTTTCTTGTAGCTGATCCGCTATATGAAATCGATCTTAGCGTGGCCCGTGAAGGCTTCGATGGAAAAATGTGCTGGGTCCACGCGCGGGCTGGTGCGTTGCCGCCTGAACAGGGAACGGATCCCTTGGTTGTGATGACCCTGCAAAAACTGGATATTTCCGGGTCGGATATTTTTTATGGGCTCAATCAAATGCGGACAGTCGATGGGGGCTTGACCTGGACTGCTCCCGAGGAGCTCGAGTCATTTTCCCGCGTGCCCTTTACTTGGAGAGATGAAAGCGATCTGGAGATTACAGTCTGTGACTTCTGGCCGTGCTGGCATCCTCGATCAAAAACGTTGATCGGCATTGGCCACACAGTGGTTTATCAGGACAACCTGGTGAAATCGGTACGCCCTCGAGGAATTGCCTATGCAACCTATAATCCGAATCAGGGCAACTGGTCAGATTGGCGGACCGTGAAACTGCCAGATGAGTCCAGATTCGAAAACGCAGGGGCGGGATGTGCCCAGAGGTATGATTTTCCGAATGGAGATTTGCTCGTACCTTTTTATTTCAAAGAACCGGAGGGTAACCAGTATTCTACTACTGTGATGCGAGCCCGCTTTGAGAATGGAGAGATTCGCTACCTCGAGCATGGATCCGAACTGACGGTACCAATAAAGCGTGGGCTTTACGAACCGTCGATTACGAAATTTGGCGACCGCTTCTTTCTCACCATGCGTAACGATGACCACGGCTATGTAGCGGTTAGTCACGATGGCCTCACGTTTAGCACACCGAAACGATGGAGGTTTGACGATGGAACCGACCTAGGAAACTACAATACCCAGCAGCATTGGGTTGTGCATAGTGAAGCGATCTTTCTCGCCTACACACGCCGCGGAGCCAACAACGATCATGTCACTCGACACCGTGCACCGCTTTTCATTGCCCAGATTGATCCTGATACGCTGCAGGTCATTAATTCGACAGAGCAGGTCCTAGTTCCCGACTACGGGGCTAGGCTAGGAAACTTTGGCGTGACAAAGATCAGTGAGTCCGAAACATGGGTAACAGTGACAGAATGGATGCAGTCCAGTTCCAAAGAGGTGCGTACACGCGACCGGGTATATCGCGATTCCATCCGCTTAAGAGATCGAGGAGCAAACAACCGCGTCTGGGTGGCGAAGATCAAATGGAATCAGCCCAATCGTTCAATTTTTATTGAGTAAACTGGAGCTCGGTGTTCTCGAGAGTGCTAGCGACTACAAATCGCGTTCTGGCAAAATCACTTCCTTCCATCTGGGGTGAGCCCGCTGATTGATTAGCCCAGTTAGTTTTCCAGCTCTAGGAATGGGCGGCTATCCTCCTAATTATATGGGCTGCAGATCAGCAAAACAGCTTTAATTTGTGATAATCGAGTCACATTCTTACTATTGTTCTTAGTACATCGTTCTACTTATTTCCCAAGTCGTCAACCCGTCGTACCCAACGAGAAAATCAGGAGCACGCACCACTGGTTTCGCGGTTTTTTCTGGCTTCCCACCGGGCTATTATATAAAAATCAAAACATGAAGGATGCCCTATTATTTTCTCTTTTGATCGCGTATACGTTCTCACTTTCCATTCTTGGAAAACCCAATGTAGTCTTGCTGCTTTCAGATGACCTCGGGTATCAGGATATTGGATGCTATGAGGGGCCGGTTAAAACACCCGCCTTGGACCAGTTAGCTGCGGGAGGCACTCGGTTTTCGGACTTCTACTCTGGATGTGCGGTTTGTTCTCCCTCAAGAGCAGTTCTTTTAACCGGCCGCCATCATATTAGAGCCGGAGTCTACAGCTGGATATTCGACGAAACCCAGAATTCCCATCTCCTTGAGTCCGAAATCACTTTGGCAGAAATCCTGAAGGATGCCGGCTACGCAACGGCTCACATAGGCAAATGGCACTTGGGTCTACCAACCGCTGACCGAAAAAAACCGACTCCGAGCGACCATGGATTCGATTACTGGTTTGCGACGGCGAACAACGCTGCTCCTAGCCACCGCAATCCCAACAATTTCGTTCGCAACGGAGAATCCGTCGGAGAAATCGAGGGCTACTCGTGTCAGATTGTCGTAGACGAGGCCATTGACTGGCTAGATCAAAGCGATCGTGACATTCCCTTTTTCCTAAACGTCTGGTTCCACGAGCCCCATGCTCCAATCGCCGCTCCCGACGAAATCGTTTACCAGTATGGTGGTTTAGCAGACAAGGCAGCCATCTACTCCGGCACCATCGCCAATGAGGATCAGGCGATCGGCAGACTATTAGCAAAGCTGAGGGAGATCGATGATCCCAAGAACACCCTAATCGTCTACGGATCTGACAATGGAAGCTACCGAGATGATCGAACCGGGGGCCTCCGCGGAAGGAAAGGCATGAACTGGGAAGGCGGAATTCGAGTACCGGGAATATTCAGTTGGCCAGGAAAGATCGGAGCGAATCGCCTAGAAACCGCACCTGCGGGACTAGTGGATATATTGCCCACCGTATGCCGCCTACTAAATTTGGATACTCCTCACGGGGTCCATTTGGACGGAACTGATCTGTCCTTTTTACTCACCGGTGGCGGAAAGCGCTTCGAGCGCAAGCAACCGTTGTTTTGGCATCTCCAGAAAGCGAGACCGATTGTGGCTATACGGGATGGAGACTATTCACTCGTAGCTGAACCGGATTTCGAGCTATCGACACACAATATGTTTCAGGAGGCGTGGATTCCCTCGATCAAGTCGGGAACCTACAAGAACTACCAGTTATTTAATCTAAAAACCGATCCGACGCAGAAAACTGACATTGCTAGGCAGAATCCAGAACTGACAGATCGCCTAAAGAAGCAGTTACTGGAAATCAACGCCAGCATAATGGCCGATGGCCCCGACTGGAACTTGATGCCTTAAATACAGCCTCACCGAGGCATTAAAATTAACAGGAATAGATGGATGTACATTTACAGCGTTGCGGGTAGCGGTCTATTTCCAGTCAAGCACAATAAACTCGAAACTCGGGCTTTCCGCCGAAGACGTAAACTTGCGGCAATAGAGCAAGGACAGAGCAACTGAGGCTTTTCGCTTTCACCACCGATGCACTCGGTCCAAAATGGGGCTTTAACAAGAAAGGGATTACATCTTGCTCCTTAACATTGCTTTCGTGATACTCCCCAACGAAAACTCCAATGAGAATATATAAACTCCCACAAGCATCTGCCCTATTGTTAACAGCGTGCAGTCCTCAATCAGAAACGCCGGTAGGCGACCGACTCAGCGAAGCAAAAAGCTCCGATGGCATGCACATAAGCTGGGAAGAGCATATCATTGACGACCCTGAAATTGCAGGGTTCGCTCTAAGTGGAAGCGACGGCCTGGTGATGGCAGATCTCGATGGGGATGGGTTTGAAGACGTCGTCTCCGTACATGAATCCGACTCTGAGTATGATTCTAGCGAATACGACCCAAACTATGTTCCTGATTCAGCGGGACATGTTCGAATCGCATTTGGTTCCGGTAATCCCAAATTGTGGACTAACATAACGCTAGCGGAAGGAGCCGATTCTCCTGCACCTGAGGATGCCGCAATTTCAGATCTCAATGGCGACGGGCATTTGGATGTCATCGTAGCTGCTGAGTTATCTCATTTAATCTATCTACAAAACCCAGGGGTCAATATACGAACGGAACCCTGGCCTCGACTCATCATCCCACAGACGCAAGGACGTGGATCTTACATCCGCGTGTTCTTTGGTGATTTTAATTTGGACGGAATTACAGATGTTTCCGCAGCGAACAAAGGTTCTCAACGTCCCGGCCCCAGTGACTTCGAGAGAAAGACCCCTATCCATCTGTTTCAGGCTAAAGGCGACCCTCTAGACGAGGAAAGCTGGCACGAAATTGAGCTCGGTCGCTATATTGTCCCTCAAAATGCAGAGCCGGTGGATCTCGACAACGATGGCGACCTCGACATCATTGTTGGATCGCGGGGGGAAGAGAGAATGGTCTTTTTCGAAAACGAAGAGCCAATGAGTCTGAAATTTAAAGAGCATTCGATCCATGTCGAGGGTATCTACATGGCGGGATTCAATCTGGAGTATGACGATCTCAATGGAGATGGCCGTCTCGACATTATTGGCGCTAGCGATGAATACGCAGGAGTCGTTTGGATAGAACAACCAGAGGACCTAAATGATGAATGGCTCGTCCACCGCATCGGAGATTTCGGACCCGATTGGATGATTGGATTCGGAATTGCTGATATCGACAATGACGGTGATACGGACGTGATTTCTGGGAGTTACAGCAGGGGCTCTCGTATGGGCGATGAAGACGTAGACCGGCTCGATGGATTAGGCCGTATCGGCTGGTTTGAAAACCCGGGAGATCCTAGCTCAGCTTGGATACGACACGATATCACCCGACGTAAACGAGGTATGTTTGACAAATTCATACCTCGTGATCTGGACAACGATGGGGATATCGACTTTTTGACAACACGCGGAAACAGCAATCCCTACGACGGAGTCATTTGGCTGGAGCAGATTCGCACGAGGAATCCTATGCCAAACTTCAAAGCGGCCCGGTCGGGAGAAAGTCCAGAAATGCCACTTCCTTAACGCCCTAGGTAACCCACGATATTAACCTTTCTTAACCTCAATGTTAACCTATAAAATCGATTCTTCCCTCTTTAATTAGCTCTCCGCATCACTCCTTTTTCAAGAACGAGACATCCACAAGTTGGTCAATAGTAGTATCACCATTTTGCCTAAATACTTTACTGGTATCGCTAGCATCTACTCATTTTTCGTTTCGGTAGAGTGTTACAACCCTAGCACCATTATTCGTAATAAATATTCAATTATTTTTCATAGGATATTCAATTCACTTTTCCCACATAGATCCGTTCCAATATTATGAAAATATACGGCTTCTTCTTTTTCGCTTTAGACCTATTTTCCATTTTTCGACATTGCCAAGCAACCGGTTCTTTGCCAAATATTCTCTTCATCGTTTGTGATGATCTGAATACACATGTTTCGGCGTCCAACCACCCCTATATTTCGGTGCCTGCCTTTGACGTATTAGCTGATAATGACATGGCCTTTGAACGAGCATTCAACAACGCTCAAAATCATGTGCTGACACCTCGCCAGAATGACAACAAAGGCAAAGGCCGCAGCCCGATAGACCTCAATAAAGAGCGTTCTACCCCTTAAACAAAAAAAGGGGCCTCAAAGCCACCCATTCATTCCCTCTGCTCAAACCATATCCTGCCTGTTAGGCAAAAAAGTAGAGGGTTCTAAACTTTTATGGCCCGTTAGAAATTTACACGATCGAGGGTGGAATTGGTTAGGACGTATCGTGTACTGGCTGAGGCGGGAGCGTTGTTTCAGCCCTAACAATCCCTCTTGACCCGTCGTGTGATACAAAGAATTTAGTAGATTAATTTTCTGTGTCGAGATTACCCCAATTTGACCGCCTCACCTTGGCTCTCAACTTCTGCTTGTCCAGTTCGATCTCATCGTTGATCGGTTAGTCCTGGATTTTCGCTGGGATGAACTGGTTCTCTCCGGCCCAATATTATCCCCTTCCCGATTTGGTTGAGTTCGCTCAGTTCAGACAATCTTTGAAGCAGTCGAAGATCCCTTCCCAAAAACGCTGGGTAAACTCCGCAGAGCGATTCGTTAGCTAGATTCTCTACTGCCATCAAACGTCGCAGCAGCACTAGTATCACTTCCTTGCGATTCCATTGATTGCAACCACTTCCCTCAGCACCAATAAAATCCACCAGCACATCCTCATGAGTTAGGGTTTTACCGAGTTCTGCAGCCGGAATAGACCCTCTCACCGTTATAACGGACCCTTCGAGCGCTGCGACTCAACCACCTTTCTGAGATTGATATCGCCCCCACAGTGCACAATCTTTTCTTAAGACTTCCTATGTTTATTTGTTGTATGTGTTACAGACGCTCAATCAACTCGCAACCACGCAATAGGTCACGGTGGCTAAAAAGTTTATTTTTAGCAGCACTCATTCATAAAAATCGCTCATCAAGGTGTCTGATAAAGTTGTCAGGCGGAGAATCCTGCTCTATCTACGCATTGATACATGGTACCTTTTGAACGCATATTTCGGCTTTCAGCCTTCCTAGGCCTTCTCGTTTTCCTTCCTGCCAAAGGGGAAACCGTCGACTTCGCTGGAGACGTTCTTCCTATTCTGGCCGGCAAATGTTTCGATTGCCATGGACCGGACGAGGCCGCCCGCGAGGCTGGCCTGCGGTTGGACACACCAGAGGGTGCCTATGCGGACTTGGAGGGACTCATCGCTGTTGTGCCGGGGAATCCCGATTCGAGCGAGCTAATTTACTTGATCAATTCCGAACATTCGGAAGAGCGAATGCCTCCACCAGAAAGCAAAAAGGAGCTCAGTGCGGAAGAGAAGAACATCCTATTTCAGTGGATCAAAGAGGGAGGGAAATACGATAAGCATTGGGCCTTTGAAATTCCCAAGAAAGTCCACGTTTCGAAAACCACCCATCCTATTGACGCGTTTGTTCAAGAGCGTCTTAAAGCTGAAAGAATCGAGCCTTCTCCTGTGGCTGATCCTGCCAACATACTAAGGCGACTTTTCTTGGACTTGATCGGTCTCCCTCCGAGCCCGGTCGAGATAGACAACTTCCTTTCAGCCTACAAAAAGAGCCCTAGGAAAAGCATTGAAATTCTGGTCAACGACCTGATGGAGCGTCCCGCCTTCGGCGAAAAATGGGCCAGGCACTGGCTCGACCTCGCTCGCTATGCCGATACGAACGGTTTCGAAAAGGACAAAATGCGCGACCAATGGATCTATCGGGAATGGGTTATCAACGCCTTGAACGATGACATGCCCTACGACCAGTTCTTAATCGAACAGCTTGCTGGGGATCTTCTGCCCGGCGCGATGCAGGACCAAATCATCGCATCCGGATTTATGCGAAATGGAATGATCAATGAGGAGGGAGCCATCATACCCGAAGAATTTCGGATCAAAGGAATCTTTGACCGGGTTGATTGCTTTGGGAAAGCCACGTTGGGACTGACTCTACAGTGTGCCCAATGCCATTCTCACAAGTATGATCCAATCTCCCACGAAGAATATTTTGGCTTGTTCTCATTTTTCAATGACACGCACGAAGCCCAATCCTGGGTCTACTCTGATGCCCAGCTGCAGGAGATCGAAGATATCAAACACAAAGTATCTGAACTCGAGAACCAAATTAAGAATAAAATTCCGGATTGGCAAAACAGGCTCGCTAATTGGGTATCCGAAAATCAAGCTAATAACTCGAAATGGAAGATCTGGGACACCACCCTTCAAGAGTGGGAAGGCGGTCTAAACCACCCCGAGGAACTCCCCGATCATAGTATCCTCATACAGGGTCACCCCACGGTGACCGGCGTTACCTTGATCGAAGGTAAATCGAGTCTCCCAATGATTACTGGCATGCGCCTTGAGGCTCTCACACATGGCGACCTCCCTTTTCGCGGACCCGGTCGCAGCTACTGGGGCACGTTTGCGATTAGTGAATGGGAAGTCTATCGCAAATGGCTAGGTGAAGAAGAATGGACAAGAGTCGATTTACAAGAAGCTTGGGCGGATTTCAATCCACCGGTCAGTGGTCTAAAAGACTACTTTCACCATGAAACGAAGGACCCCGACAGGGAACGCCTTGTCGGTCCCGCAGAGTTCCTTGTCGATGGGGACGATAAAACGGCCTGGAGCCCAGACCGCGGCCCGATCGTTCGACACACAGAGTCTGTTGTGAGCATCAAGTTTAAGGAGCCTCTCGCCATGCCAGAGGGAAGTGAGATTCGAGTGCGACTGATTCAGAATCACGGAGGTAGCTCGAATGGCCGTGACAACCAGCAGCTTGGTAGATTACGCTTCTCGTTAACCGACTCAACCAATCTGGAAGTTCCCTCCCACGACCACGCAGTTACGTTGGCCCTGCAAAAGCCCGAAAAGGACCGAAGCGGGGAAGACTCGGATACGCTATTCCGAGCCTGGAGTAAAAACGCTCAGGAACTTTGTGATATCAACGAGCGAATCGTGCTGCTGGAATCAAAGTACCCCGAAGCAAAAACCAGTGTTCTCCATACCATGGATACAGAACCCAATTTCAAGCGAATCACTCGCCTCCTCGAAAAGGGTGAATGGAACAAACCTACTTTCGAAGTTGAGCGCCAGGTCCCGGCTATCCTAAATCAACTTGACGTAAAAAATCCGACACGCCTAGATCTCGCTCGCTGGGTTACGAGCGAAGACGCCCCTCTTACAGCTCGCGTCCACGTAAACCGGATCTGGCAGACCTTATTTGGAGAGGGGCTAGTTACAACCCCTGAGGATTTTGGAACCCGGGCTCCGATTCCAGAATACCAGAACATCCTTGACTGGCTCGCTGTTGACTTTCTTGAGACCGGTTGGAGCCAAAAACGACTGATCAAGAGTATCGTATCAAGCAAAACCTATCAACAGAGCTCTCGCAATCGTCCTGATCTGCAGGAGAGAGACCCCACAAACCGGCTACTCGCTCGCGGTCCACGGTTTCGAGCCGATGCCGAGGTGATACGCGACATTGCTCTCTACACTTCAGGGTTAATGAACCCAAAAATCGGGGGCCCCAGCATTTTCCCTCCTATACCCGAAACAGTCATTAACGATAACTATTTCATTCCAGAGTATTGGAAAGAAACGACTGATGAGAACCGCTATCGTCGATCTCTATATATCTTCCGGAAACGGGCGATGCCAGATCCAACGTTAGCATCCTTCGACGCCCCGAATGCAGATATATCTTGCGTTAGGAGAGTCCGAACCAACTCCCCTCTTTCCGCCCTCACCTCACTCAATGAGCCTATATTCGTCGAGTCCGCGAAGGCACTTGCTCTCAGGATTCTTAGAGAGGGAGGGAACGACGAAAAATCCCGGATCAATTATGGATACCTGCTAACTACGGGTCGCCCCGCAAAGGAACTCGAAATCCGAGAAATCAATCGCCTGATCGATGAGCAAAGCGAACGCCTGTCGGATGGGTGGCTAGACATTCAGGAAATCGCATTCATCGATACGGAAAATCCGCCCCAATTGCCAAACGGTATTTCGCCACGAGAATTGGCCTCCTGGGCGATTGCCTCTCGAGTGCTACTGAATCTGGATGAAACTCTAACCAAGAACTAGACATCATGGAAAATGAAATACGCAAGGAATTGGGGACGCTTCAATCCCGCCGCTGGTTTCTCCGCAATTGCGGAGTGGGCATGGCGGGTATCGCTCTGAATTCACTATTTTCAAACAACACCATTGGGGCGAACACCCAAAACCCACTTTCACCACGACTGCCGCACTTTGCTCCCACTGCCAAGCGCGTCATCTACATTTTCCAAGCCGGAGCTCCGAGCCATATCGATCTTTTTGACCACAAGCCGGAATTGGTCAAACGGAACGGCGAGCTTCCTCCGGCCGAGCTGCTTAAGAATTATCGAGCCGCCTTCATACGCCCCAATTCAGCACTTCTCGGAACTAAATACGATTTTTCTCGCCATGGAGCAAGCGGCATAGAGGTCAGCAATCTCCTACCGCACATCAGCAAGCATGTGGATGACCTATGTTTTGTCCGCTCCATGCAAACCGATGCAGTCAATCACGCACCTGCTCAGATAATGCTTAGTACAGGACACTCTGAATTCGGCCGCCCATGTCTCGGGTCTTGGACTCTTTACGGACTAGGCAGCGAGAGCGAAGACTTGCCCGGCTATGTCGTCTTAAATAGTGCCAAAGGTACTAGTGGAGGTGCAAGCAACTATGGGTGTGGATTTCTCCCTTCAGTTTACGGAGGCGTTCCTTTCCGTAACAAAGGCGATCCTATACTTTACTTGTCCAACCCAAAAGGATACGACAAAGAGGCCCAACGGGCGGCTCTCGACACGCTAAAACGTCTCAATCAACAAACCTTGGATGACATGGCTGATCCTGAAACAGCTGCCCGTATCCAAGCATATGAGACAGCGTATCGATTGCAATCAAGTGCTCCCGAACTAATGGATCTTTCTCAGGAATCTCAAGCGACTCTCGATGCTTACAATATAAAGGATGTAAAAGAGACCAGCTTCGCCCGAAATTGTCTTCTGGGACGTCGACTCCTAGAGCGAGACGTGCGCTTTGTACAACTGTTCCATGAAGCCTGGGATCAGCACAGTAATCTAGACAAGAATTTGAGGAAAAACTGTTTGGACACGGATCAGCCATTTGCGGCACTCATTCAGGACCTCAAGGATCGAGGTATGCTGAAGGATACGCTCGTCGTCTGGGGAGGTGAATTCGGACGTACGCCGATGGCTCAAGGTACGGACGATGGACGCGACCATCACAACCGTGCTTTTACCATAATTCTAGCCGGTGGAGGAATCAAAGCGGGTTTCGTACACGGTGGCACTGACGACTTCGGGTTCAACGTTGTCGAAAATCCCGTGCACGTACACGATCTAAATGCGACCTTGCTGCACACTCTCGGATTTGACCACGAGCGCCTCACGTACCGATTCCAAGGACGCGACTTTCGACTAACGGATGTCCACGGAAACGTGGTTAAGGATATATTGGCCTAAAAACCACTGCCGCTTTGCTAAGTATGACTATCTAATGCTAATAGAAGCGTGCCTCCATCCCCACGCCATCCGTCTTGTTCACATGAACCAAAAATTCAAGACCAGTGGCCGTCAAGAACTACCCACGGTCAATATGGGACATGTAGTAGAAAAGCTCATTGCCGGGTGGCAAGGGATTCAATTGAGCCGCTCGAGTGCATAGGCAACCACTTCGATTTGCTTCGAAAAAAGGATTGAGGGATGCTGGGGTCCAATTTCAAAATCCGCGAGCATTGAATTTCTTTCGATGTCGAGCGAAGCTTTTTGAAGGGGCCAGAGCCGATGTTGAACTTCCGTCCGATAGAGTTTACCGTATTTACTTTTACAATACAGGCAATAACGTTCCGTTGCCCAATTTTCGAAAGAACTGGGTCCCCTTATGTATCCCTGAAGGGGTTTGTACCGAGCGCGGAAAACGTCATTATCTACCTTTTGTTCGTATTGAATTTCTCCTTCGTAGTCCGCGATCGAGACCTGACCGTGCCGATAGGGCAAATGGAAAAAGGTTCGAGCTGCCCAAGCAGGAAAGCGTCGTGGGACATCTAGGCTAAAGAACCAGACGCCGGGCTTTCCCTGGTATGTAACATAAGTCCGAACATTGATTTCGGGAAAGTCGCTAAGGAAAGAGACTTTTGGGCAATTCCGGAACGTGACGCCTTTCATGTCAAAAGGTACGATAGCGATATAGGCTTTCCCATTATGAAGATCGATTTCGAGCTCATCCGGGATACGGGCTCTCAAATCGCTGATTTCTATTTCCCAGTGGACAAATAGCAAATTTAGCCATGTCTGAGTGAGAAGCCATTTCTTGTTAGGCAGAGGCCACGGTCGATGCTCGGTTTGGGAAAAGGCGGGATGGTTGAAAGTAATAGCCATATCGTTGATTTTAACGTTCGCCGTGTCTTATTACCTCCTTGCAAACGGCTTCGCCTACCCTGCGACCAGAAGCCATGGCTCCTTGGACGGAACTCGAATAACGATAGTCGCCGCAAATCCAGTGGCCCGCTGGTGATCTAAGCTCAGCTTCGCCATACGCGTTGTCGCTGGGTAGTTGCCGAGGCAGTGCGTGAGGAATCGAGTAATCGGCAAGAAAGCGAAAATCCTTAGATACGTTTCCAAACCAAGAATACAGCTCAGGAGCGAGTTCATCTTTGGAAACCGGTTTTGAGGTGGAAACGCAAATGAGGGATTCGCTATCAGATGCATAGCCTCGATTGACATCGGTGGGAACGGCGATGTTTGTTATGTCGCCCTTTCCGGAACCGTTGAGTGCGATAAATGGCTCTGGTAATGGGCTATTCTGAGCAGCGTAGTAGTGGCAGTAGGTTCCGTTCCAATCGCGGTCCAATGATTCATTTTTGGCGAGTTTATTAGCGGAGTTCATATCCGTAGCGAGAACAATGTGCTGAGCGGTAAAACGTGAGCCCTCCTCTGTAGTGATATTGTTGGGAGCTAATTTCACAACTCGTTGTTTAGTGCGAACGGTGTTTGGGTTAAGCCTTTTACTCAACTGCAAGGGGATGGCCGAAATACCGTCCTGAGGCAGTGCAGCATACCCCTGACCAAACATTTTGAATACGAATTCAAACATTTTACTGCCGGTAGAGAGGTCGTTCTCTAGGAATATCCCGCCATAAAAGGGCCTAAAAAAGGTTTCAATAAAGGGCGTAGAGAACCCGATTTCCTTCAATTTCTCCAAGGTTGATTTTTCTTCGCCCTCGTATATCGCACTCACTGCTTTCCTTCGCAGTTTCTCTCGGAGTCCTCCTACCCGCAATTTATCTTGGAACGAGCCGACTGGACTTAAGGCGGCGGTTAGAAGCTGCCTAGGGCGGCGCCACGGATCGACCAGTTTTTCCATTCGCGATCCCGTCCACACAAGTGCCCCCGGTTCGAATGCCCCTAACTTAAGGGTGTCGTAGTCCAGAACCGAACTACATTCATCGTAGGCGGTGAGGAGCACCTGAAAGCCACGATCCAATCGGAAGCCATCGTGGAAATCAGTTTTCATGCGTCCACCTACTCGGTCGCTCGCGTCTAAGACGATTGTTTGAATTCCCTTGCTTTGAAGTTCGATGGCACAACGAAGCCCTGCAATTCCTGCACCGATGACGACAACCTCTGCAACCTCCTCCACGCTGCATTATTGCACGGTTGAGGGTGCATATATCAACTCGATTCGTATTAGGAAGTGGCTCGATCAATCTATTCGGACAAGGATTGGATCGGTATTATTGTACACTGGAAAATTTGTGAACGAGCTCTATACAAAAAACATCAATAACGTCCGTTATCCAGATATAGAGGCAGTCTCTTATGAATCGATTGATGCGACCCTTCTTCACGACTCGAATATGCGATTTCTAGATTTAAGAAAATTGACGCCAAGTGTTCATGCCATTCTGATTATAAAGTACCCACACAATGATGATTTCGTCACGGTCCAGACTGATCTTATCAATACACTTTTGCTTTAAATAGATTCCAAAAGCTGGTGTGACTTCTCCGGCCTGAGGCGGCTTAGGGTTGCCTGACTGCGCCTTGCCCCATCAGGACGGCTTCGATGGAAATGGAATCAGATGCTCATTAAAAATATTGTATCCACTAGCCTTGGGATTTTTAGAGATCTTATGGGCGTTTTGGTGGCGTTAATGCTCGGAGTGATTACCTTTCAACGTATTAAGATTTTTGCCTGAAAGCGGAAGGTCGAGAGTATCGAGTTATCTCCGACGGATAAGGTTCCAAAACGAGGCCGGGAAGGGCTGAGTCTGACGGGCTCTGACTTAAGTAAGAGAAGAGCTCTCAGAAGTTGACCTAGATCGAATATTGGGATTATTTAGGGTTTTGAAATTGTGAAATCACTTAATTACTCTCTTTTTCTGTTAGTGATAGCCTATGCTAGCTCAAGTTTATGGGCAGAGCCTATTCGTCCGAATATTCTCTATCTTTATGTAGACGACATGGGCTGGGGGGCTCTGGGTCCCAATGGGCAGTTCGAACGAAAAGCAAAAGGGCTTCCCCATCTAGTGACACCTACTCTTGACAAGCTGGCCGCTGAGGGGGTCAATTTTTCTAGATCCTACGGGTGTACCGTTTGCTCGCCCGCTCGCTCATCGCAGCAAACCGGCTTTCATCAAGGCCACACCTTCGCTGATCGTAATGACCCGGACAATGCGAAAAAAGCGATTCGTGCGGATGATATTACCATGGGGGACGTCTTATTCCGAGCGGGCTATGTGACCGGTTATTGGGGGAAATGGGGCTATGGAGGGACTCCCAACAAAGATGCGTACCCTGAGATCCTTAATGTCCAGACCTTGCCAACTTCGCACGGTTACCAGCACGTGTTGGCGGAGCTTCACCATGTTAGGGCCCATACCTTCTTTCAGCCAAACCTGTGGAAGGCACCCGCGTTGCCTGGGTCAATTGGTGGTCTGGAACTCGTGCCTAACTCGATAACGCGGTATGCGAACAATAGGGGATATCCAAATACCCCAGCTTTACAAAACAACCCACATTATCCGGATATCGCCTATTGCGATGATGTTTATGCCTTTGCTGCTCTTGATTTTGTACGTATTCAAGCACAGAACTACAATGCTACAGGACAACCCTTTTTCGGCCTTTTTGCGAGTCAAGTTCCGCATGCCCCATTCAGGGAGGTAGAACAACTTCCTGAGTGGGACCGCGCCTACCGGGATTTTCCCTGGTTCGATTCGCTCAGCGATCAGGCGAAACAGTGGGCGGCGATGATTACACGTATCGACGGCCATTTTGGGAATATTCTGGAAGCACTCAAGGATCCGAATGGAGATGGAGATCGCTCCGATTCTGTTTTGGAAAAGACTCTTATTGTTTTTCAATCGGACAACGGTGGGCCGGGAGATAAGAGTCTAACTGAGTTCAAGTCTAATGCCTATCTCAGCGGCCAGAAGGGAAAAATTCAGGAAGGTGGTATCCGTATTCCCACTCTCATGCGATTACCCAAAGCATATAGCTCTCGTTCGAAGCTGAAATCGGGTACCAGCGTTGATAGAGTGCTGGATGTAACCGACCTGCTGCCGACCTTCAGCGAACTGGCGGGTGTGGATGTGCCTGTGGGATTAGACGGTGTGTCGATCGCACCCACTTTGACAGGAACTGGATATCAGCGAGAACGCGAGTTTGTTATCCACGAAGCAGGAAATGGGCAGTCAATTATTCGGGGTGATTATAAGCTGATTCGTGCTAAATCAGGTTTGTCCTTGTTCAATCTAAGCCAAGATCCCAGCGAAGCGGAAGATATCGCGTCGAATCACTCAGCGATGGTGGAAGAAATGAATGCCATCTTGTTGAAAGAGCGGGTAGCGGAAGCGAAGGGATTTGCGAATACTTACCATCGATGGATCGGTGATGATCAGGCCGACGCCAGCGTCGCAGCAAATTGGTCGGATTATAATTACGAGAATGCTGGATTAGTCTACATGTCGGAGGATGGCGGGCCGCAGGCCTCTTGGACTGCGACCGTGGACGCTGGAGGTGACGCCGTGGTTGCGTCCGACCTAGAGTTTTTGAGTCTCGAAATAAAGGGAGCGAATCAGGTTCAGGAAGTGTTTGTTGAAAAAGGCGTTACCTTAACGGGGCGAAACGAGATACAATTGTCCACAAATGGAGTGCTTTATTTTGATGATGCGACAATTGCTTCCAATCGCTGGCTAGACATACAATCTGAGGCGTTGCTCTCAGGCAGTGGAACGATAGCGGCTACTCTGCATAACAATGGTTTCGTGCACAACATTGTACCTGGTATTGTCGTAAAGTCAGATTATATTTCCTTCCCAGATTCTATTCTTCTAATTGAGTTTAAGGGAGACAAGAACAGTTTCTTCAACGTGGAGGGTAAAGCCGTCATTTCAGGTGGACTGAAAGTACGTATCGCAGATGAGACAAGTATCGTCTCAGGAAAAAAGTATACCATACTAAAATCGAAGTCTCTTTCCGGTTCCTTTACCAACGAAAAATCGGAGGTAGAAACTGCGAGTGGACTGAATTTTAGAATTGGATATACTGAGAACACAGTAACCCTAACGGTATTGTAAATTCGCTTGTTTGGTGTGGAGCTCTAAGTCCCGCTTGAGCCATTGTAGAACAGTCATCCAGTGGGTCGTCGCTTATTTTTGAAGACGCGAGTAGCGAAAATTTCGTTTGTAGGAAAATCGACTAGAGCTTTTGTTTAAAATTTCGGGTCTCATAGGTAGGTGTCGACGGTCCCGAAGAATAATGCCCTCTCCCTATTAATCCCGAAACATATACAAATTTGTAGGAGCGATTTCACACCGCAGTGCTCATATTACTGATCATCGTGCAAATCCGCTCCTACGACGGTAACATGACGAACGTGGGACTCACAGAACCCGAATTAACACAATACTTTGCTCGCCATAAACGCTAGGATAAAATTGAGGTATCCCGCTAACACACTCGTTGCAAGTATTCACCTCAATGATTCGATAGAGCACGGTAAGGTTTTTTTTCGTGAAGAGTCCGAGCCGGCTTATCAAAGTGTTCTTTTTTCTCTGGCTCGTCTGTTTCGTTTGCTCCTTTTCGCTTCCTTTCTTACTGAACGTTCGCGGGGATCGCTTCACTCGCGGGCTCAATCGGTTAAGAGTGCTTATTGGGTGGCAGCTCGGGGCAACGGTATTCGCTCTTCTAAGAGTTATTGGTGACATACGAAAGCGCATGGGACATCACGGTGCCACCTCGCTCAGTCGAGGACCCTCCATCGTTCAAACTACCCTTATTGCTAATCTAATCGCCTTAGCATTAATTCGAGTACCATCACATCCTAGCCCGAAACGGGTTACCTGCGGCCTAAGGTAACCACATTTCCTGCCGCTACCGTAATATTCGACGCCACAAGCACCAACAAAACCCTCACCCAGACCAGAATCTAGTCGGGAATCTACCATCGAGGTTTCGAATTTATTTATTTCCAATTCATGGACACATTTTTCAGTAGAAAAAAGTAATGAATCCAATCAGGCTTTGGGTTCCTCTCCACAAAAAGTCCAAGCCGCTCCGAAGGGATTCAGGTCGACCAAAAGGTCAATGGCAGGCTAAACTATAATACTGCCGAATTAACCCATCCAGGCGAATTTGCAAATCGGCTGACAATTACATCCATGATATAAATCAAGGACCATATCTTAAAAGCGTTCGAGTAATTTCGAGCCAAGTTTTCTGGGCAGCAACCGCCGGTTAAATAGGACTAGAAAAAAGAGCACTTTGACCATTGGATAGTCAATCCGAAGCTTGGGAATACCTTTCCCCTCCTAGATGAACTACTTTCTTACGTTCGAGTTCGAACAGACATTTGGCACAGGCTTTCACATCTAGCAAAGCATCATGAGCTCCTTCAAAATCAAAGTCAAATAGCTTCAGATGCAATTCGGATAGAGTAGGCCATTTGTATCCATATTTTCCCGGTATTTTACAAAAGTCTGTCGAAATATCCTTTGTGCAAATTCGCTCGGGCTTCTGCTTCGAATGAATTTTGGCTCGGACACACTCCGCTCCAAGTACCGGGTGGTCATAACTCATATTGTGTGCGATCAAATATTGTGTCTGTTCTACTTTATCCAAAAAGCCCGATAGGGCATCCTTAATAGGAATCCCATCGGACTCTGACTGGCTTTGACTGAATCCATTCTCGATCCAAAATCTTTCCGTTGGAATCACCCAACCATCCGGCTTGATTAAATCCACTCTGCTCTCAATCAGTTTCCGGTTCGAACCATAAAACGCCCATGCGAGCTGTATCACACGGGGCCAGTTATCGACATCGCTAATTCGAGCATCATATCGTTTCGGCAATCCGGTCGTCTCTGTATCAAATACAAGGAACATACACCTGAAAGTCTAATTGGGGATGTGTAACGAACGAGGGTAGCACAGAACAAACTAGGCCCTTAACCTATGATTCACTCTGCTGCTTCGATTCGAGCGATTCCTGTCCACCGTTTGAAGTACCCCTACGAAAAAGTTTTTTTAAGATACGTTTTGGCATACTCTTACCCGCAAGCTCATTCGCGATTTCGTCAGCCGCGTTTGCTTTTGCAGTCTCCCATGCCGCCGGAAAGCCTGGCGCATTCATTACCATGCTTTTTTCCGCTCTCAACAGGATCTCTAGCTCATTCTCGATTTTTGCGTTAGGCTTTTCCGACAAGATAGAAACCTCGACCCGCAAGTTCTCGTTTTCTTTCTCTAGTTTCTGCCTCTCCGATTTCAACCGCTGCATGAGCTCTGCCTCCACCTCCATTTTGTCGCTCAGCATTCGCTTATACCGGCTCAGCTCTCGACTAGAGACGCCTAAACGAAAGAGAGTATAGACGAAGAAACCTAATCCAATAGCCAATCCCCACGCAAATGGTGACTTTAAGATATTAATAACAAATTCCATGATGGCTGACACTTATCGCCCGAATTCGAATAAGTCGAGTAATGGCAGCCCAAAAACGTAATTTATAGATTGTCAGCCTATGCAAAACCCCAAGCCAAATATATGGGATCCTCTTATTTGCCACAAATCCTAATCTAATCCACCGTGCAGAAAACAAACGTTCGATGCCGCAATCGCAGACTTGCACCATTGTGTATTTCCACTTTGCCTAGATCTCAATTTTTCCATTAAATCCTCGGTACCGTCACCCTCCAACATGACCGCTGATATCGCCATCGTCCTTTCAATACTCGTCATCTCGCTCGTTCTCTTCGTAACCGAGAAAGTTAGAATGGATGTGACAGCACTTCTCGTGTTGGCCGCATTAGCATTAACGGGGGTACTCGACACCTCCGAAGCCGTATCCGGGTTTAGCAACCCAGCTGTTATCACTGTTTGGGCAATGTTCATACTTAGCGAGGGGTTGGCCAATACCGGAGTGGCTAATATTATAGGACGCTATGTCTTGCGTTTCACCGGAAAGACCGAATCTCGCATGATCTTTGTCATCATGCTCACCTCAGGCTCACTTTCAGCGGTGATGAACAACATTGGAGTCGCGGCTCTAATGCTTCCGGTCGTTTTGAAGGTATCGCGGGAAACCGATACTAGCCCATCCAAGCTGCTCATGCCGCTAGCTTATGGGTCACTTTTAGGAGGGCTAACCACTCTAATTGGTACCCCACCCAACCTCCTTATAAGCGACGCCCTCCGTCAGAACAATCTCGAACCCTTCGGCTTGTTCGACTTCACTCCTATCGGTGCCGCGGTAATGATCGGGGGAATCGCCTTCGTCGCTTTATCTTCCCGCTTCATTCTGCCTGACTATGGCAAGTCACGTTCCTCTACCGATCAACAAAGAGTCGAGTCCTTGTTTAGCCAATACGAACTTGGCGAACGCACCTTCTTCCTAAAGGTTGGCCCCAATTCCGTATTGTCCGGTAAGAGCCTAATCGAGAGTCAACTCGGAAAAGCACTCGGTTTTCGAGTAATCGCTCTCCAACGGAATGGTGAAACCATTTTCACACCCGACCCTGATTCCCGACTTCAAAGTGGCGACCGCCTATTGACCCAAGGACAAGCGGAACGATTAGCCGAGTTGCAAGGCTGGCAAAAGCTCGTCCCGAATGACGCGTCTTCCAGCACCTCCACACTGCTTTCTCCAGAAATCTCGGTCACCGAGCTCACGATTGCTCCTGATTCTTTTCTCGTCGGCAACTCAGTCCAAGGAACCAATTTCCGCAACCGATTTGATGCCAGCATAATTCTGATTCGACACCGGGGAGAATTTAAAAACCGGAAGTTAGCACAAGAAGTACTGCACGCAGGCGATAAATTACTGGTTCAATGCAAGCCTTCTAATGTCGAACAGCTGAAGGAAGATCCAAACTTTTCCCATTTCAAGCTCGCTACGAAGGAGAAGATCAATCGCTACACGAGCACCACGGACCGACTTTTTGAAATATCCATCCCGGCCGACTCCTGGTTAGTGGGTAAGGCCATCAAGGATAGTCAGCTCCGTATTGGATTTGATCTACATGTAATTAAAATTCAAAGACAAGGGGAAACGGTTTTGCTTCCTAGAGCAGAGGAGATTCTTCATGCCGGCGATCGACTTACACTTCATGGACGCCGAGACGACCTCCATTTAATTCGCAGCTTGCAGGAACTCGAGATCCAATTTCCCGACAAGGCAGAGAAAGGAATCCTAGAGTCCGAAGAAGTGGGTTTGGCCGAGGCCACGCTATCTCCCAAATCGAAAATCGTCGGCCACTCTTTGGCGGGCATACAGTTCAGTGAAAAGTACGGTCTGCAAATTCTCGGTATTCAAAAAGCCGATAGCTCATACAGGGCTCACCTAGGAAACAAGCAGTTGCAATTTGGTGACAGTTTTCTCCTCATGGGACCTAAAGAGAAACTGAGCTTACTGGAAAAGGATCCGGATTTCATTTTCCTATCTCAGGTTGACAATATGACTTTCCAGACAAGCAAATCCGTTCTGGCGAGTTGCATCATGATAGCGGTGCTGATACCCGTTTTCTTCGGCTGGTACTCCATCGCGATAACTGCGGTCACAGGGGCCGCTTTGATGGTTCTATGTGGATGCCTAAAAATGGAAGAAGCTTATCGGGCAATTGAGTGGAAGTCGGTCTTTCTGATAGCCGGCATGCTGCCACTAGGAACTGCCATTGAGAAAACAGGGGCCGCTGAACTTCTCGCAACAGCAATTATGTCAACCGTGGGAGATCATGGTCCTTGGATAGTCATTGGTAGCCTCTACGTCGTTACTGCCCTAGCGACCACAATCATTCCTACGTCTGCCTTGGTTGTACTTATGTCCCCCATCGTCCTAAAGTCTTGCGCCGACCTCGGTATCTCTCCGCAATCAGGGATGATGGCCATCGCTTTGGCTGCTTCCGCCAGTTTCACTAGCCCCATCTCCCATCCTGCCAATATTCTCGTTATGGGACCGGGCGGGTACAGGTTCATCGACTACATTAAAGTTGGGGCTCCACTAGCCCTCGTTGTATTCATAATATCCATGATTGCACTCCCCATTTTCTGGCCTCTTTAGCCAACGAGAAAACCCGAAGACTGAGCAAAACAGCCAGCGTTGTTAACTATCCTTGACAAGTTTTATAATCAATAGCGGATATTTCGCACCACTTTCGACTTTCTCGAGAATACACCCCAATATTGTCGCGACAACTGCACCCTTCCATGTACTTCCCGTGACAATTATACTAGCGGTTCGCTTACTCCACACCCCAGAATTGCGGCTGACGCTTTAAAAATCGAAGTGATCACATTCCCTGCAAAAGTCTCTCGAGGACTTGCGGAATGTGCCACTCTTTAAGGAAAATCGGGGCCATGGCGGCCGCTCTCGGGGATAGAATTCACGCCACAACTCAGGGGAAGCCTTTACGGCCTTCCGCTTTGCTTTTCCTCGAGCTTGTGCGAATGGGCGGAAAGGTTTGGCACGACCGATAACGGAAATAAATTGGTGGATTCCATGAGAAAACCTCTCAACTAGGAATTCTAATATCGATGAAAACGGCTCATCAACGACCGGCATAGTGACTGTAGCTGGGAAATTAGAAATTGGCATCAGTCAAACGTGAAGTTCTCTGCAATCACATTGTCATAGCCGCCCGATCGGATAAGTGAGAGAATCCGCTCATCTCCGACTACCTCAGGATGGCTCCAAGGAATACACCCGAAGTTTTGGAGCCCAACACCGCACTCTTTTTCATGTCTACGCATTTGACTCACGGCCTGGAAGTCGAGACCAGTTGTTTCACAAAAACCGAAAAAAGGCTAATAAACGCCCCCTCAAATCCCAAACGCTATTTCCGAGGAATAAAACGCGTTTACCACTTTGGTCGTAACAGAAAATTGATGCGATCGATAATACGGTCCAAATTGTGAAAACGGCTGCTAGATTTTTCTTTTCCAATCCTCTAATCTAATTGAATGTTTGCGACTTGTATCACAAACCGCAAGCCTTCCATAAGCGAAGCTATTAACTAGTCGGAAAGACACTCAAAACCTTAAATATGACGAATACAGAAAAACCCGCTATCGGATTTATTGGCCTCGGCCTTATGGGCTCGGCCATGGTTGCACGACTTCAATCTCTCGGATATCCGATGACCGTACTCGCCCACAAAAAACGTGAGGCCGTTGAAGCCGCAGTTACCCGAGGTGCAATAGAGGCGAAATCCCCCGGAGAACTGGCTCGGGCTAGCAAAATTGTAATGCTTTGTGTGGATACATCCGCATCGGTCGAAGCCAATATGTTCGGTCCAGAGGGAGTAATCGCAAATATTCGGCCCGGATCGCTAGTCATCGATTTCGGTACTTCCATTCCTCAATCTACTTTAAAACTGGAAGCCGCACTAAGAGTGAAAGGCTCCAGCATGATGGACGCTCCACTCGGCCGCACTCCCGACCACGCGATTGATGGCCAGCTCAACATTATGTCGGCCGGAAGCGAAGAGGATTTTAATCGGGCCAAACCGGTCTTTGAGGACCTGGGCGAGAACGTCTTTCACGTGGGAACTATTTCCGTTGGCCACACTCTGAAGCTGATCAACAATTTCTTTGCTATGACTACGGTTTGTGCCCTGTCCGAAGCGTTCGCCATGGCCGACCTAGCCGGATTAAATCGGAAAACCTTGTACAACGTAATGGCTTCCGGTCCCCTACACTCGGGAATGATGGATTTCATCAAAGCGAATGCGATCGACGGGACCAAAGACATGCTCGCCTTCTCCATTGCCAACGCCCGTAAAGATATTGGCTACTACAGCAACATGGCGGACGATCTGGGTGCCCCCAGCTTTATGTCGCCCGCAACCAAACAAGTCATGAGCCTAGCTTTTTCCTCGGGATGGGGCGATAACATGGTTCCGGAAATGGTCGATTTCGTTACAAGCACCTTCGCCAAAAAATAGCATCACCAATCACAGACCTCCAAGCCGGTTGGATACTCCAATTTTTACCCCCACATAACAATTTAATCAGTCCGATTTATTTTTGGTATTCTGTGAATTCTGAAGTATAAAAAATGGAACACCGATACAGTGACACCCATGAAAATCACTGGAAAAACGCAGGCCCCCAGATTCAGGGAGCCGATAGAATCTTTAATAAACGGACATGCAGTAGATACTGGCATATTAGAGCCACAAGTGCCTTATGTTATTTTTGCTTCGCTCATTCGAAAAATACCTTACCCCCTTCACCTTGTAGAAAAACTCCTCTTACTTTTTCTGAACCTTGGTATTTACTTTTTTGTTCACTTATCAGACGGGGAAATTTCTCTTTAGAAAGCGAAGCTGATTTCGGAATCATCCAACGATTTGGAACGCGTTCAATAATCACTTCCAGCCATTCGCGATCAGGGTCTCTTCAATCATTACGGGAACTCCTTCGCGACGCTTACTTTCATCCGCCGCCTCCATAAATGCGTAAATTTCTATGGTTTCTTCGAGCGTAACCGGAGGAACCCCCGTGCGGAAAAAACGTACAATTTCTCGCAGCATCGGCGTGTAGTCCCCTCCACGCTCTTGCTCCACAATCGCCTCGGTTCCAAACGCAGTCACCTTGTAGGCCAACTTCGAGTTACGGATCCCATAGACCGTTCCTACCTTTCCATCCTTCCAAATTCCGGTTATGACATCGTTATCTGGCGTGAAGCTCCGACTCACGGTCTTCACTCCGGGTCCCATTACCGTAAATAGCGCCTCCGTAGGATGGATACCATACCAAAAGAAATCCGGATGGTGCGGATCCAGTTTGGCGGGTCCATAGGATATCGCCCCCTTAAGCTCTCCCTTCGCTCTTTCTGCTACATCCACAACGCCAGGATAAAATCTTAATGAAGAGGAGCTCCAGCAAGGCACTCCTGTACGCTGGGCTAACTCAAAGATCGCGATCGCATCTCTGAGGGAACCCGCAATCGGCTTATCGATAAACAAAGGCAAACCCGCTTCAAAAACAGGTGTCGCTTGCTCCAAGTGGGGGCGCCCATCCACACTCTCCAATAAAACCGCATCAACGTGCTGACACATTTCTTCGATCGTTTCGTACAGCTTAATCCCAAATTCGTTTTGCAGGGTTCGGGTAAACCCTTCGATGCGGTCTGCACTTGAAGGGATATCTGGACTCCCTCCTTTAAAAGCGGCAACGACTCTCGCACCCGGCACATACTGTTTATGCTTGGGGTCATTAAAACGACTTGTGAAAGCCGTTACATGGGAAGTATCCAGTCCAATAATACCTACTTTAAAAATAAGTTCTGGCAGGACAGCCTCGATCGAATCGACCACTTGCGTGGCAATGGCTCGATACCCTTCCTGCGTATAATGTACGTCACCCTGAGCCTTGAACCAATTCGGCTCGAATCCAGACGTAAGCGATCGAATATCGTTTATAGGAACCCCATGACGAAGCATAATCTTTTCCGCTACCTTATTGTATTTCAGTTCGTCTCCCTCAATTCGACCCGGCTCTCCAGATGGAACGTAAGACGTGTTTCCCCACAAAAGCATCGCACCCGTCTCCTGAAGACGCCCCACCAGAGATTCTAGATTGGATTCGTACTCGTCTAAAGATGTGGTCAAAGATCCTTTTTCTTTGTCTTTTTTTCCCTGGCGTTTTCCGTCCGAGTGACGATAGCACAGATCCCACAAGCCCCAATTAAAGTGTATGAGGTCCCAGTCCTCATCGCCCAGCCAGAGTTCGATCATCTCCAAACCGGTTCTCGTATGCTGTGCATTGCCCGGATTGTGAAAGACCTCCGCTCGACCTTGGAACATTTCCATAACAAAAGGCGTAAAGCCAATCGAAATGGAATCCCCAATAATCAAAATCCTAGGGTCCTTGTCCGAGCGAACCGCCCCAGTACACAGGCTCGGGAGCGCAATACCAATTATCAATAAAACGGAAGTGTAGATTTTCATAAGGCAGCCTTTAATCTGGTTACCTTAGAACAGAAAGGCAAGCGTCCAACCTGAACCCATGACAGCTGCCCGATCAACCACGGTAAACTGTTTCGCTCCGCACCTGCGCTTAAATGAAGCATCCACACGACAAGCCGAAAAGTGGTTTAGTGCACAGGGAGATCGCCCGCGACCAAAGACCGCTACGAGGCCACCGAAAACCCGCAGCTTGTGAAAAGCTTCTAAGCAAATACCCTAACCGAGAAAAATACAACCCAGTCCTGGACATCTATCCGCTGAGCTTTGGAATGCTCTTGTTTATTACCGAAACTGAATCATTGTTGAGTCATTTACATAGAATTCCCAATCCAAACACCTTACATCCATGAATTATTCTCCTTTTTCCAGAAGAGACTTTGTAAAAGCCGCTAGCTTTTTCGGAGCAGCCTCCTTCTCAATCCTTCCCAGCGTCTACGGACAAAACGCCCCTTCTCGGAAGCTTCGCATAGGCGTAATGGGCCTAAAGCGTGGCTTGGCTCACATACGAAGCTTTCAGGGAGCAACCAATGTCGAAATTGCCTATGTTTGCGATGTCGACCGCGATCGGGCCGTCGAAGGCGCTGTCTTAGCGAGCAAGGGCCAATCTAAAAGTCCCAAGGTCGTTGATGATTTCAGAACAATTATCGAAGACCCCGACGTGGATATCCTGTCAATCGCAGCACCAAATTTCTGGCACGCTCCCGCTACCATTTTGGCCTGCGAGGCGGGAAAGCATGTCTATGTTGAAAAGCCAGGAAGCTACGATCCACAGGAAGGTGAATGGATGGTTGATGCCGCCCGAAAATACGATCGTAAGGTACAGCAAGGAACGCAGCGTCGCAGCTACCCTTCCGTGATCGAAGGCATGGCAAAAATCAAGGGCGGCGTAATCGGAAAGGTGCTTTACGCTCGTACCTGGTACCGGAACTCTAGAGACGGTATTGGGCGAGGGAAACCTGCGGCCGTGCCTCAAAACCTAGACTACGAGCTCTGGCAAGGACCCGTTCCTCGGGAACCCTACAAAGACAACCTCATCCACTACAATTGGCATTGGCACTGGACGTACGGAGGAGGAGAATTGATCAACAATGGAGTCCATGCTCTCGACCTTGCCCGGTGGGGCCTTGGAGTCGATTTCCCAACTCGAGTGAGTTATCAAGGAGGACGCTATCACTTCGACGATGATCAGGAAACCCCGGATACGGGAACCGCTCAATTCGATTTTGGAGACGTTGGTGCCTCTTGGGATGGGAGTAGCTGCCATCGGCGCGACGACGAGAATCTAGCTTTTTGTACCTTTTATGGAGAAGGAGGCTCCATTGCGTTCGATAAAGCCGGTTTTGCAATCTATGATTCCCAAGGGAAATTAGTCGAACAGACCGCGGGCACACCCGGGGACGTCCCTCATTTCCAGAATCTATGCGATGCGATCCGCGACGATATTCCTCTCACCCAGGAAATCGCCGAGGGACAAAAAAGTACCCTCTGGTGTCATCTTGGAAACATCGCCTACCGCACCCAGTCCGTTTTGGACATAGATTCAAGTACCGGTCGCATCCTCAAAAACCCGCAGGCCCAAAGACTATGGAAACGATCCTACGCCAAAGGCTGGCAACCAAAGGTCTAGACAGTATCAGCTGCCATAAAAGAGAACTTCTATTCAAATCTCTACTAGCATGTGCCGTGTCTCACCTTCCCTCAAAACATACTAAGTCTCATTAGCTATTCTTCGATTAACAGAAAAGAACAAAACATAATTTCCGATTCGCAGGTGTCTAGTTGATACTCCCTACCTTCAAAGTACTGGTACCCTTGCACCACTTCGAGGCCTCCCACCGAGACCGACTCATCCGCTTCCTCATTCTCAACGTCAATTTTGTCGCGAGAGTTGCAGCCGGATTTAATCATCCGAACGCCATTTCCAAAAGGTTCGAATACCACTGTGCCCAGATCATTGCCGCCTGAGTCCTCGAATGTCACCGAGATGCTCTTGTCTCGATAGCCCATTTTTTCAAAATGACCTCACGACGACCCTTCCTGACACCTGACGCTTTAAATGGAGTTTTAGACAGTAGTTTCCCATACAAACTGACGTCCGCTTTCTATGTGTCGAAACGTACCATTAATTCCCCTACATTTTGTGTCTTCAATTCGCTTGCCACTACCTTTCTTCGCTCAAGACAATCGGAGTGCAGCTTGACACCCTGACTCGGTTCCAATCGGGAAACCGTTCAGGAGATTTGTGAATCAAGGCCTTTAACTTTTCAGGTGAGCTATCGAGCGGAAACGCCTTGATTGCTACCCACATTGCCTCGATAGCGATGAGTCCCAATCTGCTTAGGCCTTAGTCATAATTCGACTTTATTCTGCCTCATGCGCTCTGGTAATAGCCTAACGAGGACGATCTTTTAGATGTCTACGAATGCGAACCATAGAATGGGCCCTCGGCTTCCGCCGACGACATTTTAGGGGGATAGGACAACGCCCGCGTACTAATCCTATGACATAATGACAAGCCATCAGCTGTCAATCAAGGCCTTAAATCTCCATCCTTTCCGGTAATCGCGCTGGACGAGTTTCTTTAGGTCTGGCCGGCCGACAATTTCCATTTTCTTGGCATCCCATTCGAGTTCCTCATCTGGATTCTGCTGAGCTAAGACACCGAGGAGAACGGTTTCAGCGAACGGTCCCGACTGCCCGAAATGCGACTCTGCCTGAACAATTTTTCCCGTAATCGCATCAAACCATTCCTTGTAGGGGTCCTGATCCTTGGCACGAGCAATCGTCTGGTCTGGCCATTCAAACCCATCGACTCCCGCCCGAGAATGGAGGAACCAATTACCGTGTCGTCGATTAAATATCAACTTGCCCTCTTCGCCAATGACAATACTGCCAAATTGCTGGAACGGCAATCCGTCGAGTAGCTTTGTATTCGGGTGATTAAATTCTTCGCTGTGCTTGATAAGCTTCCAAGTGTCACGATCGAATTCAGCGTCAAGGTAACCATCGTACCAAAAATACTTAAATCCCTTTTTCGACGTGTATTGGTTTGCGGCAAACTCCCATAGCACCTTGGAGTTAATCGGTGGCGAAACCTCGGTGGCCCCTTGCTGCTCAGCCTTGACCGTAACAGGTGCTCCTGGGTCCACGGCCCAATAAGCCATATCCATAATATGACAAGCCATGTCGCCCAGCGCCCCTGTGCCGTAGTCCCACCAACCACGCCAAGCGAAGGGTGCGATGTTCACATTGTAGCCCACTTCTGGAGCAGGTCCAATCCACTGCTCCCAGTTTAGCCATGAAGGAACGTTTTCCTTCGCAGGTGGCTTGGCGAATCCTTGAGGCCAAATGGGTCGATTGGTCCAGGTATGAGCTTCTTTCACCGGACCAATGACACCCGCGCGAATCAGCTCGACACAACGTCGCATATGGTCGTTGGCATGCGCTTGGTTGCCCATTTGCGTTTTCACCCCGTGCTTTTTAGCAAGCTCCGTCAGCACGCGAGCTTCCCATATCCCATGAGTCAGAGGTTTCTGACAATAGACATGCTTACCACGCTGCATAGCCATGGCGGAGGCGTGAAAGTGATGATGGTCCGGTGTCGATACGATGACCGCATCAACTTTGTCTCCAAGTTTTTCATACATCTCCCGATAGTCAGTGAAAAAAGCGGCATTGGGATATTGTTCGCGTGTTTCAATGACCGACTTCAACCGCTTCATTTCTCTTTCCGTCGACGACATACTTTTCGCGTCAGCTGTATCAACGAGCCCGATCACGTGAAATCCCGCTTTATCACAATGAGTAATGTCGACTCTCCCCTTCCCTCCGGTTCCGATTCCAACTACCGTTGGCTTGGTCAAATTCCCCCGAGCGTGACTCGGTAGGATGTTAAAGCTAAAAGCACTGCCAGCGATTGCCGTAGCCGACAACTTACCGAAATGCCGACGAGACATAGAACTAAAAGTTTTAGGGTCTTTTTTCTTCATATTAAAAATTGGGATCATCGATCATTATTCAGTCCCAGTCCTACCTGTCAAATCGACAATGTTAAGCGTTGTGTGCGTGTAGCTTGCACACTAGGCTCTTGAATCTGAATCAAAGTTGTCCACGTGCCTTAATACAACGAAAGGCTTCCGAAAGCAGCCTTGCGGACCGCCTTCGAGACCACTCGTTTTGACTGTTTGAAAGTAAAGTTCACCGGACTGACGAGCAATTTTCCACCTTGAGCGAGCCGGTTATGCCATTTTTTTTCCCGTCGATAATTTCGATTGCCACGTTCTATTCGCTCTGGTTCGGATTCCCGAAGATTCGTGTCCGACCATTTGTCCAAAGATCTCGGAGATGGACGACGCGGAGTTGCTTTTAATTCTGATACGTCGGCAATACTTCCCGGTCGACGGGGAGGTGCTCGAACGCTCTGGAAAGAAGATGTATTCACATTAAGCCGACGAGGATTGGAGTGAACCGTATGGCCCATCAGCAGACTTTGAGGTCTTTGAGGACTCATTCGAATCCCTCTGACCCCTTCCTGCTGCCTCAAATCCGACCATCTTCTGGCCCTCTCCAAGTCTCTTGGAACCCCTTTTCCAGACCGGTACAGATAACTCAGTATGTCCTGTGCCTCTGGATCACCTTGCTCTGCTCTAAGCTTCACCTCGTCGTAGAAACCGGCGAACAGATTTCCGACAAAGACGAATGCTAATAATAGGTAAGCGCAAAGTGAGCCTTTGTTAACAGCCATCATCTAAACACTACTTACGTCAGTCTACGTTTCCGTGCCAAGCTCAGATTGATAAATATGCCTTGATCCCAGCTGAGTCTTGCTTCTTTTCACTATATCCTTACACATTTTCTAATGACTCCCACGAGTTATCACGATGCGACCATTCTTTATTCTCTCAATTCTTGTTATATACGGTATTTCTGGCGGTCTCCCCCGTACAAACGCCGCTTCGAAATCAGAAATTCGCCAGGCACGTGCAGCGGAAAAAGCGTTTCTTGAAAAAAACAAATCTCGAGAAGGTATAACGACCACCCAGTCCGGGCTCCAGTACGAAATTCTAGCAAAAGGTGATTCGGACCAACTTCCCCACCCAAAGTATGTCATTGAAATACACTACCATGGAACGCTGCCTGATGGTACCGTCTTCGATAGCTCGCTTATGCGGGGTCAGACAATGGATATTCGATTATGGGATGTTATACCCGGATGGGTTGAAGGCATCAAGCTCATGTCGCCGGGTGACAAATACCGTTTCTATGTCCCCAGCAACCTTGCCTATGGTTCCAAGGGAAACGGTGTGATCCCCATGTATGCCGTTCTTATTTTTGAGATCGAACTTATTGCCCTGAAAGAAAAAACGCGAGGAAAAGGGAAGAAGTAATAATAGCACTTCTCTGAAATCCATCGATGTGATCATAACTCGACCCCGAAATGTCCTGCAGGGAGAGAGGAGCACATCTCTGTCGCTTCCGACAGCGTCAGCCCCAGCCATTCAGAGACGTTCTCTACTCCCCGATCCAAGGTGAGTGAAGACCCCGCAAACTGCTTTTCACCTTGCAGGTGCACTACACCATCTGAGCCAACCTCGACTTGATGCGGTCCGATGTGATAGAATCCTGGAGGAGCACCCGCAGCGGACATGCAATCGGTCGTGAAAAAAACCTTACCCTTAGGCTTGGCTCGATAGAAGTTTTTAAGCACAAAGGGAGGTAAGTGTATTCCGTCGGGAATAAAGCAGGCAATCAGTTCATCTCGAGCCAATAGGCGTTGAATGATATTGTCATGCCTATTGATATCAACTGGAACGCCATTTCCAATGTGAGTTCCAAAAGTCGCTCCCAAGGCTATGGCTTGATCAATCTCTTTTTCAGATGCGTTGGTATGGCCCAGTGCAATACAAATGCCATCACCAACCGCCTCCTTTATGACCGAAAGACAACCTTCGACCTCGGGCGCCAGCGTAATCAGCCTTATTCTGCCTCCCGCAGCATCCCGCAATCGCCGATAATCGGCTAGGCTGGGTTCACGAACGGAATTCAATGGATGAGCTCCTCGATAGCCGGCCTCTCTCGATATCCAAGGTCCTTCTAAATGGTATCCACGAATTAATGACGCGACATCTTTATCCCTCGCACAAATCGACTCAATATTCTCAAATTTTCGACACAGCGAATCCACGTCGTCCGTTATCAGAGTGAAAAAGATGGCAGACATATGATGCCTTTTCAGCGCGGCGGCAGCTCGACTCATTTCCCCTTGGGTTAACGAATCGGACTGGAAGTCCACACCGGCAAAACCGTTTACCTGAAAATCGAAGAGCTGTGTGGTTTGGTGAAAGATCATTCGCAGTCAGTTTTCATAGAAAAGTCCAAAAGATACCAATTAACATCGAGGAGGCAAGGCGGTTTATCCGTTCGGCTGAGCTCACGGCCGAGGCCCTGAACAGACGAAAAGGGTGATTCGATGCAAATGACTAGGGATTGTCTACCCCACCTTTTTACATGTTCGAGACCACCTGATAGAGAGTTCAACGTTATAGGCTTAAATCCATTCACTTGTTACTCGGTGCCCGCACTCCATTTTGACAAAAGTCCTCCTCGAAGACACCTCCTTTATCGTCCATCATTTCAGCCATTCTATCTAAACGAGACTTTTTGAAGGTCGCGTGGATCCACAATCGCCCTGATTAAGAGATCCGAATTGCTGTTTTACCGGCACTCGAAACAATGATGAAATTAGCCAGCCAAAATCAGGATTAATGGCTTTAGCCTACCCAAAGTTACCTCCCTTGTTCGTTTGACCTTCTGTTTTGATTGTAACGACAACTCATTCCATTCGCGAGTTTTTTGAAATTCTCGGGATACCCCTCCAATGCGGACAAATACCGTGCCTGGCTAAAAAAATCTGTTGTAGATTAATGTCCACCGGAACTGTACGCATGCGAAGCTTGCAGGGAACTGAAATGCTAAAATGAAGATTGGCTAGACTGCAAAAAACGCATGCAAGCCCGTGACTTTACGCTGGAATCAGGCAGTAAGAGCACTGATCAAATAACGTCCTACAACGTATTGTCACGACATAGCAAATTGCAAAGTTGTGATCCATGTCCCTTTAGGAAGAATCTTCAAAGTCTCATATCAAATCCGCCTCTTCAGGGGAATCAGCTCCCTATCGGCTCTCTCATGGATATCGATAGCGATGCCTTCTTCTTAGGAAATTCAATCAAACTGGATCCCCTTGCCACGCCAACTAGCGAAGTCTTGCGAGCGTTTTTGATCGTCACCCCAAGAACTGAGCCAAACGGACGCAGCCGATTGGCTCAACGAATTCGGCTGCAATAAGCTACCTAGGTCCAAGACTCTGAGCATGGGAACAGTGTTTCTTCACAAGTTCGCCAGTCCAATATTTTACGTCCTTTTGGCTACAGAGAGTCGGTCCACTTATAGAACCCGCCTTTTCAGTAATCCGCTCTTGTAATGGATACAGTATCAACCTAGTTGTTACATATAGCAGCTAAGTATACACCTTGGAGAATCGAAACGCTCCAAGTCCAACCCGTCTCTTTCCGGCTCTGGCTCGAGCTCCTACTTCTAACTTCGTAATCCTATTTGGGTTTGAAGCACAAAAAATCATTCGCCGACTCCTGAATCAAAAATTGGTAGTAAACAGTATCTCCAGTACATAGGTTCCAATACAACTTCTCTTGACCCACCGTAAGCTCATGGATTTCCTCTCTCATGGAACTTAATACAAAAAGCGAACCCTGCCAGACACCACGAATGAAAAATATTTTTGCCATTATCGTTGCAACAGCAGTATTGATTACAACTGCCTCCAGCACCGACAATTCCGAATCAGCACCTCCAAACATCATATTCATCATGGCCGACGATATGGGTTATGGAGACTTAGGGTGCTACGGACAAACGATAATCCAGACTCCCAACATCGACCAGATGGCAAGGGAGGGTACTCGATTCACCGACTGCTATGCCGGATCGACGGTTTGTGCTCCTTCCCGTTCCGTCTTGATGACAGGACTACATACGGGGCACACAACGGTTCGAGGTAATTTTGGCAAATATGGAGTGACTGGACTCGCCGGTGGAAATGGCAGAGTCCCCTTGGATAAGGATGATACCACCGTCGCCGAAGTCCTAAAAACTGTAGGTTACAAAACAGGGATCAGCGGTAAGTGGGGACTAGGTGAGCCTAAAACCAGTGGGCACCCCAATGATCAGGGATTCGATGAATGGTTCGGCTACCTTAATCAACGACGTGCCCATTCGTACTACCCAGATTTCATCTGGAAGAACAAGGAGAAATTTGAACTGCCAGAGAACCGTAATGGGAACGAGGGTACCTATATTCACGACTTGTTTACAGATTTTGCCCTCGACTTCCTAGATCGCCACGAGAAGGAGCGCTTTTTTCTATACCTCCCCTACACTGTCCCTCATTCGCGTTACGAAATTCCGGATACTGCACCCTACTCCCAGAAAAAATGGACTGATGACGAAAAAGTGCATGCCGCCATGATTACCCGCCTGGATCGAGATGTCGGAAAGCTTTTCCAGAGATTGAAAGATCTGGATATCGACGAACAAACAATCGTGTTCTTTTGTTCAGACAACGGGGCAGCAGAACGTTGGGAAAAGCGTTTCGATAGTTCTGGAGCCCTCCGCGGTCGCAAACGGGACATGAACGAGGGAGGCCTTCGAACCCCGATGATCGTCCGCTGGCCCGGGGTGGTTTCCGCTAATAGAACTAGTGACGTCCCTTGGTACTTCGCTGACGTCCTTCCCACACTTGCTGAACTGGGAAAGGCAGCCCCCACTCCTAACCTTGATGGTATCAGTATCGCCCCGACCCTGCTTGGCAAACCCCAAGACCTCAGCAGCCGCTACATGTACTGGGAGTTCTTTGAAGGGGGATTCCAACAAGCGGTTCGCAAAGGAAACTGGAAAGCAATTCGAACTTCCATCGGCAAACCGTTAGAACTTTATAACCTCGAAACGGATACTTCAGAAAATCGGAACATTGCATCAAGACATCCATTGGTAGTTGCTGAAATGGAATCGATTCTCCAATCCGCTCGATACCCTTCCCTTAACTGGCCAGTAGAAAGTCTCGATTAAGGAGCAAGCACTTTTTGGGTTTAGCGGGATTTTGGCCCCATAACGAATCCAGATTGACTTACCTGAAATTTGCGAGCTAATGACCAAGGGCCAGGCGTCTAAATCAACAATGATCGATTTCTTTTTCTCCATTATCCCAAGACCACAGACCACCCTTTTAAAAGGACACTATGAACTGCATTCGTTACACTTTTTGCTGTTTTCATTATCGCCGCTTGCAACAGCGAGACCAGCGAAGAGAAAGCGGCTTCTGACGCGGAAGCGATGATGATGAAGCAAAGAGGAAAATACCTAAGTTCTAGAAGAGCTAAAACGTTTTTGAGAGAAAGCTGGCTAGGAAGTTTTTTATGCAGTGGGCTTATACAGCCGGCTAGAATATTTTATGAGGTGGCGTTAGCGGACATTCGCGAGGCAGCGTGCAATCAATCTGGCATTAGGACGGTTTCCCCGCAGTATTCCTCAAACAACATCGGTCCGTGCTAATAAACTAGACTCCATTATCGAGGGCCCAGAGCGTCCGCATCAATAACCATGAGTACTCCGCTAAAAAACGCTTTTCTGGGATCTCTCATTGCCGACGCCGCTGCCATGCCAGTGCACTGGTACTACGATACTCAAGCTCTCGATCGAGACTATCCTGAGTTCTCAATTTACACGGCTCCCAAGAACCCGCATCCAGACAGTATTCTATGGCGATCTAAATATAATCCGAGAAATAGGAAAGTGGACATACTGCACGACCAAGCTCGGTTTTGGGGGAAGCGAGGGGTACACTATCACCAATTTCTCTCCGCCGGAGGCAATACACTCAACTATCAATTGGCCATTGAACTCTACCGCCTCATTTTGGATCGCGGGAAATACCAGCCAGAGGAATGGCTCGATACCTACACCCAACTGATGACAGACCCTCAATGGTCTCAAGATACCTATGTGGAGGAGTATCATCGTGCTTTCTTCGACCGCTGGTCAAAAGGCACCCCCCTGAAAGATTGCGGTATCGACGACCTGCACATTGGCGGAATCGCCACGGTACCCGCCCTTCTCGCAGGGTTTTTTAGTATTGGATATACAGATACTGATAGCTGGATTCGAATCGTTCGTGGTCATGTCGCCCTTACGCACAAAAACAGCTTTACGCTAGATGCTTCTGAGGCTCTCGCCCGAATCCTCATCGAGATTGCCTCCGGCAAGGCCCTTGACCATTCGCTTGAAGCTCATGGAAAAGCCTGGGGAAATCCCCTTCAGTTCCAAACTTGGAGCAAGCAAAAAGATCGTATGATCGTTGGTCGGCAACTTACCCCCGCCTGCTACTTGCCCGAATCATTTTCCGCTTCGCTCTACCTCGCCTGGAAATACCAGTCCGACTTTAAATCTGGAATCATTGCCAACGCATTGTGCGGTGGCGACAACTGTCATCGCGGGGCCGTCGTCGGATCGATACTAGGGGCGTTAAATTCCTTGCCAGGGGATTGGCTGCAGGGACTTCTGGCTAAAGATCGCATTCACAAAGAAATCGTTGTCTAGCTGCAATGTCACCTCTGGATCGAGTTGATCGCATCGATCTTACTACAACATATAAAAAGGTTTGAGTAAATGGTGCTGGTTGTAGCGGGAGCAGTGCAAGGCGGCGTGTTGCATGCGACACGAGTGCAGTATGCTATGCTCCAACGCCGCTAACCCCCGCTGCAACCGTATTCTCGGACAGTTTCGAGATTCGCCTAGGCGGCTATCCTTGCGAACCTTACGTTTGGGAACAAGCCGCCTTCCCCAAGTCCCTCTCGAATCCCGCCATTCTATCAACACCTTTTACATATTGTGTAACACGGCAAGACACTTACAACAGCGTTCTGAACAAAAAGTGACCAAACCTAACGATAAGTAGCGAGCGGTGATTATCCATCATTTTTTTACTAAACCTTCGGATACTTCCACTCACCGCGATAATCCCGGCGCAGCAGCTTATTCGCGTTCGCGTCTTTGACGATTCGCTCTTTTTCCCCATCCCATTCGACACTGCGACCAAGCTTGAGTGAAAGCATACCTAGCAGACTCAAATTGGTAGAGTAGTGTATCTCCTCAATGTCGCAAACCGGCTTTTCTCCCGTCTTGATACAATGTAGCAGATCCAGCCAGAGTTCCTTAATATTCTGTGAGTTCGGATCGTTCAACCGGGGATCTTGATGCACAACTGCTTGCTTAGAATTCGTCGGATAAAACGTCCATCCATTACGCCAGCCCATGTGAAAAGTTCCTTCAGTCCCGTAAAAGTAGCATCCAAAATTCTCTCCCTTTTCAGCATTATTGCCCGCAAACCTCCTGTGTTCCCAAGTCGCCGTGAAGTTCTCGAACTCATACGTCGCCACTTGATGGTCCGGGGCGTCAGTCGTTTGTTCCTTGTCATTGTAAATGGCTGGTCCAGCAATCTCGCGACCACCAGTTGAAAACACTTTTCGTGGATACTGCTCTCCCATTATCCATATAATCTGGTCAAGCCAATGTATTCCCCAATCGCCCAAGGTGCCATTGCCGTAGTCGAGATAGTTGCGAAAACCCTTCGGATGGATCGGTTTGCCTCCGGTTCCGGGCAGAGCCTCGCAATAATGGCGGTAGGGAGCAGGGCCGCACCACATGTCCCAATCTAATTCCTTGGGTGCCTCTAGATTGGCTACCGGTTCCTCTGGTCCTCCGCCATAATGCACGAAAGACCGTACCATTCCGATTTTGCCTACCTTGCCAGATCGGATGAAGTCATAGCCAGAAACATTGTGAGGGGAAATTCGCCGATGGGTTCCTACTTGCACCACTCTATCAGCCGCTCGTGACGCGTTTACCATCGCGCGCCCCTCTTCAATGGTGTGGCCAATTGGTTTTTCCACGTATACATGAGCCCCCGCATTGACCGCCTCTATCGTTATGAGTGGATGCCAATGGTCAGGTGTCGCCACTATTGCGATATCTACTTCTTCTTTGGCGAATAAGTCTCGATAATCACGGTATTTCTTAGGCTTATCACCCGCGTCCTTCAAAACGCGATCGTAGGTTGTATCCAAATAACGATTATCCACATCACAGAGAGCAACGATCTTGCACTCGCCACACGCCATCGCTTCTGCTAGAATGTTGTTACCCCACCATCCAGATCCAATTAAAGCAGTCTTGTATTTCTTATCACGCGCTTGAGCTAAGATTGCTGGACCCGCCGCCAGCACTGTACCCGCGATTGAGATTTCCTTAATGAAAGACCTGCGGTTTTTCGACGTGAGATACTTTTTCATTTCAGTAGCGATTTCAAAATTAGCAATAAATCTACAAGATTAGCAACCTACTCAATCCTACGCAAGTCTCCATCTAACGATAGGAGCAACTCAAAAGTCCCCCTACAGACGTGAATGCTAACTAATCGGCGTCCCCCCCACTAGAATCCTCGTGCTCCCAACTAACACCCACCCGAATAAAAAAGCGGCCTCCTTCCTTCCATCTAAATAGGGAAAGCGAATCCACGACCTTTCCGAGACGAAATCGAACCACTTTGCTCTAACCTAAGCCTCTTCGGTCCCCTAGCACCGAAGGTACTAGACTACACCCGTGTATCAATCAAATGACCTTTGGATGTGATATTCAACAATCCAAGAGTCGTGTCGGTACAATTCTCAGAAAGATCATTCAACACCTTGCGTACAGCTTCTTTTTTTAAGGCCTTCTTAGAAAAATTTATAAATTGTATGATCGGCGTGCGAGACTTTGGGTTCAAGTTAAACGAGAAGTCGTAAAGACTATAATCCGAGCTTCTTTCTTTCTCTTCTCCAAACGCCATGTCTTTCTTTCACTAAAAATTTAGGCAAATGGGGATAGAGTGAGTTGCTTATTTTTCAGTTTTTTCCCTTTTTGTTTCCCGGAGTTTTGACTGAAATGCTCTCGATCTCACCTACTACCCCAGCCTTTTCTAACCCGGTTTTTTGACATCACTGAATCCTAGACAACCTTAAATTACTCAGTCGATGCGTTCTATTCGCTTCTCGAGGGGCGAATCCGAATCGATTTCGTACAACCTCTTTGCATCTTGCGTTTCAAACGCTTCTGTTGGGATCTTCCGGAGGCTTTGGTTGGCCGTAGCTTTTTTGGCCTAAACCGCCCACTCTACACGAGTCGATTCAACCTGTTCATTGCTTCTTCCCTTTTAGCAGCCTCGGATCTCGATTCCTGAGAATTTATCGTGATAATCCCCTCTGCCGTCGTCCGATGATCTCGAAGCGACAATATCCTATCCTTGAGAGACGAAGAGAGGCTTGAAGCCTTGATATTGAAGAACAGGCCGATCGCTGTGGAAACCTTGTTTGCGTGCTGCCCCACCGAACCATATGATCGAACCTCTTTGATTTCGATCTCTGAAAGTGGGACCTCAATACTCTACGATATTTTCAGCATTCGGCCTTCCCTAAAGTTTTTTATCAAAATAGCGCCTAAATTTATGCTCAAATCGAGATATTGAAGCATAGGAATGCGAAAGGAGGAGCCACGGCCCCCCCTTTTGAGTTATTGAAAGTAAATCGCAGCTTTACCCAGCATAGGGCTAGTTAAAACTGCAGAATCAAGTGGTCCGAGAGTGGACAGCTAGCTCCTCTTTACATTCGTAGCGCAAGGACCTTTACGTCCTTCACCGATCTCGTAGTCGACGGAATCGCCTTCGTTTAGGGCGTACCCATCAGTTTCGGAGTGATGTACGAATAGGTCATCTCCACCTTCACTCTGTTGAATGAAGCCGTAGCCCTTTTCCGAATCAAACCACTTTATTGTTCCTTTTGGCATGTGTGTTTTATTTTGCTATTAATTCCGACCTATTACGAACCACGGGTTCCGCCTGCGTTCGCGATCGAAGGCCGGACGCTAGACAAAACCCCCACCCTGTCTAGAACCAAAATTCGATCGGTACAGATTAGTGAGATCTAACCCCGATTTTACAGAACATCCGCAACCAGGGAAAATCGGGGTATTTCAATCAGAGGTCGATAGCCTTGAGAATCTGAAACAGTCTAGTAGTGACTCTCTCAATCATGGAAAACCGCTGGAACGATCAATTAGCAAAAGATTTCGAAAACGGCCCCAGACGTCTTCGCGTTTACACTACCCGTATACTCAGACAGGAGCCCCAGTTAGTTCTCCACGGAGCTGGAAACACCTCGGTGAAAATCACCATGGCTTAACGCCCTCCTGTTCCTAATCCCATAAACCCCGCAATGGTCTACTGAGACTGGATTACTTCTATTCGGATAAATTTCTCGCGTCGCGGCGATTCCCTATTTCGATTCCGCCTTTTCAGGAGCCAGAGCCACATGGATTGCAGGAAGCTCCGCCGAGGGAGTCGCGTCGGCACTTGTGAATCCCACCGCATAAAGTATACCATCGTAAAGATGCTGCATGATTATAGGATTCTTGTAAGTTTCTTCTCGGTGCCCAAAATTCGTGTAGAATACCCGTCCTTTACCAAACTCACGTATCCAACTGACGGGAACCTCTCTTATACCTGGATCATACTGGCTATTGAATTTCTCAAATTTCTCCAAACTTAACGGCTCCCTTACCTCCAGTTTACTCATGTCGAGACTGACCAAAACACGGAGATTCTCTTCGCCTTGGTAATTAGAAGGTTTGTATTGGTAGATCTCTTCTGAATGCCAGAATCCCTTACCTTTGAAAGCGGCATTGAGCGGATGAGTCGGATCGTCGAGTTTGAAGGCCCAAGTTCCGTCAGCAGTCCATGGATGCCCATTGAATTGACCCCCTAACAATGCGGCACCCGCTTCCCATTCATAAAAGTTGTCGCTAGCTGCATGAATCCCAATAATGCCTTTGCCGCCTCGCACAAAACTCAAGACGGCATCCCGCTGCTTCTCGTTTTCAAACTTTAGACTAGTCGTGTTATTGAGTAGAATCGCGTCGTATCCCTTGAGGTTCTTCTTGTTGAAAACCGAGTACTCGTCGGCCAACTCAACAGAGAATGCCCTGGTTTTTCGAGCCATCTCTTGAAGCGCAAAATTTCCCGAAGGGATTGATGTATGAATGAAAGTCTCGCACCGCCAAAATAGGAGAATGCGCTTGGGCTTTTTCAGTTTCTTCTTTTTGAGCCCGGAATCCTGAGGCTGGGATTGGCTAATCTCCATCTGCGTTGTGGAAGTTAGCCGCTTGAACCGATCCTTGGCTCGTTGCTCCCAAATCGTGGGCTCGGGTGCTTGGCCCAGGAGGGCCCAGACGGGGCCCAAGATTGTCACTAGTAGGAAAAATACTCCTTTCGACATCGATCGATTCATGATATTCTTAATTATTAATCTAGTTTAAATACCTTTGTAAGTTAGGGGGTAAACCAGACTTGAGCGATAGGGAAAAGCCCTAGCCGCTGCTTGGCGACTTAAATTTTAAACATTCGTGAAACTAATTTTTCTTTTGGGCGATTTTTGTAGCCTTTCTTAATCGCGAAATCTAGGCGTCCTTCCATTTCCGGCTGCAGCACCACCGCCGAGGCCAAGCGGCTCTGGTGATCTGGGCTCGGCTGGTTTACGAAATGCAAATAAACGATGTAGTACTCTACGTCGTTCGAGGGTCGATTCGTTGTCTTTTAATCAGAGCCTTTCCCCAGATTGCATCTGCCGCATCCATCCTTTTTCCATTATTCTCTCCCGAACCGCACATCAAGCCCCCATCGACACCTTAGAGCTCAGCGCGTTTCCGATCGCATAACCGTCTTTTTTATAATCATCTACCAACCGCTTGCGATTACCCCTCATCTCGGTAATCAGTCTATTCTAAGCCTATGAACTCCTTCTTCGGTCGCCTCATTTAGCTGGTATTTGTACTAAGCGACCCTCCTTATTAATAAAATGCTTGCCCTGCCTTCCCCGCCTCTCACCATCAACTGAAAGAGCTTCTTAAGTTAACACGATCGATGGCGTAAGTTCCCATTGAGCTATAACCACATAGAATTAATTTGGTATACGCGGGGAGAGCTTTTTTTGAGCAACAGAAAGGTAAAGAGGTCGATTGTTTTTAGACCCCAAGAGGGAGCTTATAAAATCCCTCACAACGACCGACCTACTAGCTGTTTCTGCCAATATTGCTACCGAAGAAGTTTGGACCCAACGAAAAATAATGAAGCCAAGCAATTTCCTGATCTTCCTCACAATCATTCGTGCCATCGTCGCCGCCACGTTCGATGCACATTCGGCTGACAAACCCAACATTCTCTTGATCTACACGGATGATCAATCCGATCGTACTGTCAGCAGCTACGAACGAGCTCCTTCGTGGGTAGACACACCAAACATCGATCGCCTCGCCGCGAGTGGCGTTCGTTTCAAGCACGCCTACAATGGAACTTGGTGCATGCCCGCAAGAGCCACTTTTCTGACGGGCAAACATCAGTACGGCGTTGAATCCATGCGCATGGAAGGCGCCTATCCGGGAAGCACGTATGACCCCGAAAAAACACCCTTCTGGATGCGTTCATTCAAAGAGGCTGGATACACCACATCCCATATCGGAAAGTGGCATACTGGAGTGGATACAGGCTATGGGAGGGACTGGGACTACCAGATCGTTTGGAACCGCCCTAAATTCCCTAAAAATTCAGGTAACTACTACAATAACCAGCTAATTTCCTTCAACGGTGGTGAAGCACAGTTGACTACAGGATATTCAACCACTAATTATACGAAATGGGCACAGAACTATCTCAAAGGAGAGGGAAGAGACGAGAAAAAGCCCTGGCTCCTTTGGCTTTGCTACGCGGCAAGTCACGGGCCCTTCACTCCCGCCCCACGTCATGTCGATTCAATAGATGAATCCATAGAGATCCCCTTTCCACCAGATTTCCTCGGGCCCCGACCCGGCAAACCACTATACGTAAGGAAACGTGAAGCATGGAAGATCGCCCAAGATGGAAAATACTACACCCAGCGACCCCCTAAAGGCGGAGAGTTTCAGGAAAGCTCTCGTCGGTATCAGGAAACCGTTATGAGCCTAGACGAAGCCGTTGGTCAGCTCATCGAAACTCTAAAAGAAACGAACCAGTTCGAGAATACTTTGATTGTGTTCACTTCCGATCAGGGTTTCGCTTGGGGACAGCACGGTTTTCAACACAAAATAGCACCCTACGACGCCAACATTTCCAGCCCGCTTGTAATCTCATTTTTCGGACGAGTTCCTGAAGGCAGAGTCTGTGCCACTCCCGTGGGTGGGCAGGATTTGGTACCAACACTTTTTAAATTTGCTAACGTGGAACTCCCTTGGGAAATGCACGGGCGGGACATTACCCCGCTTCTTCAGAATCCGGAAGCGATCAGTGATCACTCAGTCCTAATCGCCTACACAGCTCGAATTTATGGATCCGAAACCCGCGATCTATCCCAATCAACCGACGAAGGTTCAGATATTCCTTGGTGGATATCGTACCGTAAACATAACTACAAATTCATCAAATATATTCTTCCCGGGGAAATCGAGGAACTCTATGACATCAATTCGGATCCCGAAGAGCTGATCAACCTCGCCTTTTATCCTGAATACCAGGACAGACTTAAACAACTGAAGCGCGAGATGCTGGCCGAATTACGACGCACCGATTCACCCTTTGCCGACCAAATAAACTAAGAACGCAAAATAAAGATAGATCGGGATCTGCAACTCCCATAAAATCAATCCAAAACGAGTAAGCAATCGGAGATCGCCCCTACCCAATAAATCAGAAAATTGAAAACGAAACCCATCTCAATAACCACCCTGGCTTTGCTCTCCCTCCTATCGATAAAGCTCCAAGGTCAAGATTCCACAAACTTTCCCTATATCGGTGAGGTTCTGCGTTTCGACAGAAAGGTAGACAGCCTCATTAAAAAGGATGCCAAGATCGAGGTGCTTGCTTCCGGCTTTGCGTGGGGGGAAGGCCCTGTTTGGGTTAAAGATGGCGATTTTCTTTTATTCTCCGATGTTCATCGAAACCAAATGGTGAAGTGGACCGAAGGCGTCGGGGCGGAAGTCTACCTTGAACCCTCCGGATATACTGGCTATGGAACCTACAGTCTTGGGCTTGGTAGTAACGGGCTCGCAATCGACGATAAAGGGCGGCTCATATCATGCGAACACGGTGATCGTCGTTTATCCATGATGGTGTTTGGAGAGGGAAAACGAACACTTGTCGACAACTACCAAGGAAAACGTTTTAACAGTCCTAACGACATTGCCATCAGTCGCACGGGACGCATCTACTTCACGGATCCCCCGTACGGACTTCCGAATCGAGAAACTGACCCAACTAGGGAAATTGATTTCGCAGGCGTTTACCTTCTAGATCGAATCGGTAACGTTTCACTCATCACCGACGAATTGCGCTTCCCGAATGGAGTCGAACTTTCACACGACGAACGCACCCTGTATGTCGCCCAATCCGACCCCGAAAATCCTATTGTCATGGCGTATCCGCTCGAAAATAACGGGAAAGCGGGCAAAGGAACTTTGTTCTTCGATGCCAAACCGCACCGCCATCTCGGTGAAGGAAATCCAGATGGCTTAAAAATCGACCAACAGGGAAATCTATGGGTAACCGGCAATGGAGGCGTCATGATCATCGACCCCAAAGGCAAACTGATCGGGCACCTTTCTACGGGTGAAAGAACCGCAAATTGTGCCTGGGGCGATGATGGATCGACGCTTTATATAACCGCTGACATGTATCTTTGCCGCATAAAGACAAAGGTTACCGGCCGAGAATTCTAACCAAAAAATGGCTCTACCCATTGTCGCCGACAAGATTAAATTGGATTTTTTAAGTTTTCAGGACGCAGTTAGTTTTACCTGCAAAGGTACACTTATGGTAATGCAGTGGATGAGGCTACCGAGACGAGTAATTTAATCATAATCAAGCCATTTCAAATGGGCGCTTGGATACAAACTTAAAAAGGAAATCCAATACGAATTCCAGAGCATTGGGGTTTACCAATTTACCGCTTAGAGGGACGCTTGTAATCACCAAGCTCGAAGGCTTCCAATCCGGACAAAGTTGCTGATTGGTGATGGACCTAATTGGAGCTATTGCCGGATTAAAAAACCGCTGGTTGGCTCTGGACCAATTGGGTTCGGTCATTCTCCTTAAAACTCTGACTGCACTCTGACTGGAATCGGAGGCATTGCTGTAGACGCCCCAGCCAAACACTAATAGCTCCGGAGCTAAACGATCCGAGCAACTGGGTAGTAAACGCACACAGCTCGTCCAATCACCACCTACAACCGTAACGCTACAAAGCACGATACGGCTTCACCCGCATATGTATACTCTAATTAATTCCACATTCGGACGTTAGCAGGCTATATTCCCACTAACGCACTGTCTCCCACATCTTTCGGGTCTGGTAACCACTACGCACTCTAAAGGAGCCAATCGCATCGATCAGTTCCATCTTCTTTTCGGCATATTTCGGATCATCCCACAGATTGACTTCTTCCGCCGGGTCATTGCCCAGATCGATCAACTGCCCAAAAGGCTCATCTAAAAACTGAACAAGCTTCCAATCCTTAGTCCGAATCATGGTCACGAAATCGATTGTGTGTAGAAAGACATCGCGCCCATGCTCCGCTATTACGAACTCCCGACCTTCAAATAACTCACCCTGCAACGCGGGCATCAGCGTCTCGGCTTCCATCCACTCAGGTTCCTCGACTTCGGCCAAATCCAGAATCGTCGGCCCCACGTCCATTAGCTGACATAATGCATCGACTTTACGACCTCCCTTGAAACGCTTCGGGCACCAGGCGATTAGCGGCACGTTGGTAACGCAATCGTACATGGTCCACTTTTGGATATGACCATGCTCCCCAAGTGCCTCTCCGTGATCGCTTGTGAAGAGAATTACCGTGTCGTCCAGATAGCCGTTCCGCTCGAGCGAATCCATGATCTCGCCCACCTTTTCGTCGATCATGGTAACGTTTGCCAAATAGTGTTCCCAAAGCCGCTGAAGTTGTTCTTCACTCGGATCGTCCAGATGCACCACCGAGTCGTGATCGACCTCGAAATTATGCTCACGCAATTTCTGGTAGGGATCGGGCTGGCCCGCAATGTCCTCGCGCTTGATTTTCGGCAACGGAAGCTTCTTTCCTTTGTACTTCTCTATAAAGCGTTCCGTCGGATCAAAAGGCGGATGAGGTCCTGGAAAACCAATCTCCATAAAAAGCGGCCCATCAGGCTTCGGCTTGGTATCCAGCCACCAGGTTGCCATATCCGCCACAAACATATCTGAATGCATGTCCTCCGGCAATTCCCATTCGAAAGCTCCCATCCGCTCACCGTAGTCACACCGCTTTCGGTAAAGCGTTCGTTGCTGTTTCACAAGTCCTCGCGCATGTAAGGCTTTGTCCCACTCATCGTAGAAATAGCGTTCCTCCAAATAGCGATCTTTGTTTTCAACCACATAACGCTCATGAAATCCAAGCTTCGTATCGTACGGATATGTATGCATCTTGCCAACGTTAACACAGTAGTAGCCCGAGTCCGACAAGTCACCCACCCACGACTTGCTCCAGGGATCCGCGTTTTTGAGGACACCGGTTGTGTGCGGGTAAGTCCCCGTAAACAAGCTGGCCCGTGAAGGTGCACATGAAGGAGCAGTAATGTAGCACTGACTAAAGGTAACTCCTTCGTTCACGAGCCGGTCCAAATGCGGCGTATCCATATATTCATAACCTAATGCTCGAATCGTTTCGTAGCGCTGCTGGTCAGTTATGATGAGAATGATGTTAGGGCGATCTTGTTTTGACATAGAAAAATTCTCTAAAACTCATTTTGAAATAAACCTCGTAAAGATACAGTCGTAACGATTAAAGTTTTACCGATATCTGCAAGCATAGACTGGGCCTCAGGTTATATTCGGATTTAGCCCTATTTTCTCGAAATCGTCTCATGCGATTGTTTCCTTCGCAATTCCATCTTGGAAAAGGACCCGGCCCCATCGGATAGAGATTCGAGGGTCATTTCACAATCTTCCGTTGCGAACAAATCTGCCGATACTCGATTGAGGGTCGCCAAACCTAACCCCGCAATCGCCGCTACAGGATTCGAAAAACGAATATTTTGCATGTGAATCACGGTCGTTCTAATGCCCCTAGATACACATGAAATGCTATTTGATTTCGAAATGTTGGATCGAAAGGGCTGGTCTATTTGGAACCCGATGAACCTATTCTTCGCTTGCTAGCACCAATCTACTAAAACACGCGGGTCAATTCGCTCCCGAGGTCTACCGCAAATGCACCTTGATCGAGCATGGCCTTCATTAGATCGAATCGGATTTCATTGCAATCCGGATCGCTCCATAGGTTAACGAATTCACCAGGGTCCTTTTCCAAATCGAACAATTCGCCGCTCTCATGGCCGTGATAAACCACGAGCTTGTACCGGTCAGTCCGGATCATGGTGGCATAACTGCCTTCCCAATTCTCCCTTCCCGGAGCAAGGAGGCTTAAGGCTCGATAGTATTCGCAGCGCACGAATTTTCTATGCACATCAACCTCACTTTCCAACAAACGACGCAACGACCGACCGATCATCCGCTCGCCTTTTTCGATACCCGCATAGTCTAGCAGTGTAGGGGCAATGTCGGTCAGCTCGACAAGGGACCGCTTACGAATGCCTTGAGAAATCACACTTGGCCACGATATAATCAACGGAACATGAACCAATCCTTCGTAAAACCGGCAGCCCTTCGTGATCAGGCCGTGGTCTCCCAGCATTTCGCCATGGTCACTGGTAAAGATGACGAGCGTGTCTTCACGTTGTCCACTTCGATTCAGACAATCCAGCATCCGACCTACGTGATCGTCAATTTGCTCAATCATTGCGTAGTAGGCCGCTATCTTCTTTTTCGCTTGAAAACTCTCTGGATCTGAGGCGACCACCTGGAAATCGACTCCGGCCAGCTTTTTCTGGGCCGCTAAGTCGCTTTCGCGAAAAAGCGGGTCAGGAACGGATTCCGGATCGTACTTATCAAGATACGACTGAGGTGGGTCAAAGGGCACATGCGGATCGAATATATTCACGCTCATCAACCACGGATGGCCCGCATTCTTCTCCATAAATTCAATCGCCTTGTCCGCACAGAACTTAGTTTGATGCAGCTCGGGTTCCATATATCCTTTTTCCTGATACATTTCACCAAGCGCCCCCTTTTTTTCTTTAACCCATTCCGCATAAGAATGCCCTTCCGGCCACATATCCTTGTGAGAATGGGACCAGTGAAAGACCGAATAACCATCATCCTTAGGCCTAGGCTCGATCCGACCGTGGCATCCTGCCAAATGCAGCTTTCCGACAAGACCACATCGATATCCAGAATCCGCCAATGTCTTGGTGACCAAAGGTGCTGCCTCCGCCCACCGGTCATTCCCATTGCCGCAACCATGGACGCTACTAGGGTACATTCCCGTGAGAAAACTTGAGCGACTCGGAGTGCAAATAGGACTCTGGCAAAACGCTTTCAAAAAGGCCACTCCCTCGTTCGCCAAACGATCGATGTTCGGTGTTCGAATGCACTCATTCCCTAAACTGCTGATCGTGTCCCAACGCTGCTGGTCGGTGCAGATCCAAAGAATGTTTGGTCGACGCTTTAGTTTGTCCACTACAAGAAATTTTTTTGTTCTAGATTCGCTAACCATCGTTCAAGAAACTCCACTATCAAAACCATAGGGCACGACGCTTTACGGCCCTAATAACGCCTCGAAAATATCTATTACGACTCGAAAGCTGTCCACTCGCAAATTTCCATTCCAACATTCAAACCCTTGCTGGATTTTCTTTTCGCTCTCTCGTGTTTAATTTCTTGCGGCAGCCTTTGCCCCACACCTATCTTACAGCGTGCTTCATCAAAGACCTACTAACCTATCAAATACTCTTTTTCTGATAGGGGTCCTATCGGGTATCCTCACTTCCACAATAGTCGCTCGGGACAACGATGAAGAAGTGCTTCCTGACATTCAGTCAGTCGAAGACCTGTACCGGACGGGTAAATACGACGAAGCGCTAAAAGCCGCGGTCACTGGACGCCGAATCCAATCGTGGAACGAAGTCTGGTGGCGGTTGGAAGCCATTTCGCTCCTCAAGATGGGCCGGTACGAAGAAGCCCACGAGCTACTGACGCAGGGGCTTTCAAGCCGATACTTCGGCATTCGCCTGCGACTAATCGCTAGAGAGGCGGCCCTGTACGCCGACGATCCTAGGCGGGCCGATCAGATCCTTGACGAGATCAACAACAATATTCGGAGGCCGGGACGCTACTCATACGACCCTGATTCGCTCGTAGCGATCGGTGAGGCGGCCATACTGCTCGGTATTGAGCCGAGGATTATTCTAGAGAACTTCTATAAACGTGCTCAGATGGAGAAGGATCCCACTGCCAGCGCCTTCCTGGCGAGCGGGAATTTGGCTTTGGCCAAAAGTGACTTTAAACTCGCCTCCAAAAACTTCCAAGAAGGCCTCCAACACCACCCTGGAGATCCGAATCTTTGGTATGGACTGGCAAGCTCGTTTATCGAAGGCAGTCGTTCCGAATTACTGCAGTACGCCGAAAACGCTTTGGGCATCAATGAAAAGCACCCTGAAACTCGAGTCCTCATTGCCCAGCACCTTATGGATGCGGAATCCTACGACGAGGCGATCGAGCAAATCGACATCGCCCTCGAGGTGAACCCTCGCCTCCCCGAAGCGCTCGCCTTGAAGGCCGCCATAGCCTACCTGAGAAGCAACGACGACGAGGGAGATTCGTATCGAAAAAAAGCCCTTTCCACCTGGCGAACCAATCCGAATGTGGATCACATGATTGGAAGAAACCTCTCCCGCAAATACTGGTTCAAAGAAGGGGCTGCTTCTCAGCGACTCGCCCTAGCCTATCAGGTGGACTTTCTTCCCGCAAAGATACAACTCGCCCAGGACCTCCTCCGCTTAGGCCGTGAATCCGAAGGATGGGCACTGGCTGATGAAGTACACAATGCCGACCCCTACAATATATCAGCCTACAACTTGGTTACTTTGCGGGATAAAATCGATGACTTCGAAACAATGGAGACCGATCACTTTCGAGTTCGGATTTCGAAAAAGGAAGCTCCCGTCTACGGACAAAGAGCCCTAGACCTGCTTGAGCCTGCTTACGACTATTTGACCAAGCGCTACGGCGTCGAGATAGACGAAAAAGTGACGGTCGAAATCTATCCGAACCCAGCGGACTTTGAGGTGAGAACCTTTGGTATGCCCGGCAACCCAGGCTATCTCGGAGTTTGCTTCGGACCGGTTTTTACCATCAATAGTCCCGCTACCAGTCTCGCCAATTGGGAGTCCGTCCTCTACCACGAATTCTGCCATACCGTCACTCTGACGCTCACCCGAAATCGGATGCCAAGGTGGCTGAGCGAGGGCATTTCCGTTTACGAAGAACGAGAACGAAACGGTTCTTGGGGCCAAATGATGACTGTTGACTATCGGAACCGGATACTGGAGGGGCGGATGCAGAAGATCAGTGAAATGAGTGCGGCTTTCCTTAATGCCCAAAGTGGCGAAGACACTCAATTTGCTTACTTCCAATCTTACCTTGTAGTAAAGTTCATCTACGACAACTATGGCTTGGAGCCGATGAAAGCGACTTTGCGAGCCCTCGCCGACGGAACTGAAATGAACGCCGCACTCGCCCAACATGTCGCTCCTCTTGGAGATCTCGACAAGCAGTTCCTAGAGGACGCCAAAAGCCAAGCTGCCAAGTTAGGAGGCTCGTACACGTTCGAGAGAACTGAGAGTATCATGAAAAAAGCGATCGCTGTGATCACTCCAGAAAACAATTACTTCGATGAAATGGAAGCTCTCAAGCCGGTTATAGAAGCCGAAGACTGGGAAACCGCCCGGGTCGAGCTAGAAGCCATCATCGAAAAATCTGGCTATTTGCCAGGTCAAGAGAATGCTCACAAGCTTCTTGCCTATGTCTACGAGCAACTGGGGGAAACCGAGCTTGAAAAGGAAACCCTTACTCAAATCGCCGAAAATGAAGGTCACACAATCGAGCCAATTGAGCGACTGCTGTTTATCGCTTTAGAGCAAGATGATCCTCCTTCTGTACTCAGATGGGCGAATCAGTGGATCGCGATCAGGCCCATGGCGGTCGAACCGTGGCGGGCCCTGTTTTCGACTCACGCCCGCTTTCAATATGGAACTGCCGCGATTCCCGCCGGACAAGTTCTTCTCGAACTCGATCCCCCCGATGTAGCCAAAGTCCACTACACCTTGGCCCAGCAACATCTTCGAAGAGACCCCGACGCGGCTAAACGCCACACCCTCATGGCTCTCGAGGAAGCTCCCCGCTTTCGACAAGCATATGAGTTACTCGACACGCTAAACGGAAGACAGTCGAAATAGGACAGAAGACCCAAACCAAGAAAAGAATCAACTCAGCCAGCAATGAACTCATCCGTTTACAGATTTTCATTCATCCTTTCGATCGCAATCTCGTTCCTTCTTAACGCCAACGGCCAGCGTTACGACAATCGAGCCGGTGTTCCAGAGTGGCAGGTGGACTCTGAATTCAAACAGGACGTCTTCACGTTTGCTCGGGTGCAATACAGTTCGGGCGGCGGCAGAGGCGGTCATGGCGGATGGGGAGGCCGCGGACGGGGCTGGGGACGTGGCGGATGGGCTACAGACTACCCCGATGCGGACCTCAATTTCGCCTTTCGACTCCAGCAGATGACCAGCCTGAAAGTGAACCCAGACTCCGTTGTAGTCGAGCTCACTCAAGAGGATTTGTTCAACTACCCTTTTCTCTACATCATCGAGCCGGGTCGCCTGATTTTCATGGATGACGAAGTGACGGCCCTTCGGAAATACCTAATCAATGGCGGTTTCCTCATGGTAGACGATTTTTGGGGTGACGACGAGTATGACAATTTCTACTACGAGATGAAACGTGTTTTTCCTGATCGCGAGCCCGTCGAGCTATCCATTGACCACCCAATTTTCCATATGGTCTTTGACCTAGAGGAAAAGCCTCAAGTGCCCAGCGTTGGGCACGCCGTTCAGGCCTACAGAAGTGGATACGGCATCGTCAGCCATCAGGGATATGGGACGGAAGAAGTGCACTACAAGGCCATCTTTGACGACGACGGGCGCATCATGTGCATCATTTGCCACAACACCGATCTAGGTGACGGGTGGGAAAGGGAAGGTGAGGACGAATGGTACTTCAGAGAATTTGCGGAGAAAAGAGCCTACCCAATGGGCATCAATATTATTTTTTACGCCATGACCCATTAGTGTATTCAATTTCTTAAACCTTAACCAACGAAACCAATTTTATGTCATTACTAGAAACCACAGAAGAGCAGGAAAACGCATTTAATCGACTGCAAGAGGGTAGGAAAAGAGTCGAGACGGAACTCGGCAAAGCTATCATAGGACAAGAGGAAGTCCTCGAGCAATTGCTGTTGGCTTTGATTTCTGGTGGGCACTGTCTGATCACGGGTGCTCCCGGCCTCGCGAAAACGCTTCTAGTCAAGTCTGTCGCCAAGGTGTTCCGGCTGGATTTCCAGAGAATCCAGTTCACCCCTGATTTGATGCCTGCCGACATAACGGGGACTGAAATCCTCAATAATACTTCAGAGGGAAGGAAGCTGGTTTTCTCAAAAGGTCCGATTTTCACCAACATGCTTCTGGCGGATGAAATAAACCGTACTCCGCCAAAAACGCAGTCCGCCCTCCTCGAGGCCATGCAAGAGCACCAAGTGACGGCCGCCGGGACTCGCCACACTTTGTCGGAACCCTTTTTCGTCCTCGCTACCCAAAATCCAGTTGAAATGGAAGGCACCTACCCGCTTCCCGAAGCGCAGCTCGACCGCTTTCTTTTTAACGTCCTTATCGATTACCTTCCCGAAGCGGATGAAATCGCAGTCGTGAAACAAACCACCTCAAAAGAGCACGATCCCATTGAGTCGATCTTTTCAGCAGAAGACATCATCGAGTTTCAACACCTCGTTCGCAAGGTTCCCGTTTCCGACGAATTGATCGCCTTCGCCGTAAAACTGGTTGCCGCGTCTCGTCCTAAAAACCCAGAAGCGCCTGATTTCGTTAAAGCCTGGGTCAGTTGGGGTGCCGGCACCCGCGCCGCCCAAGGTCTAATCCTCGCTGGGAAGGCATTGGCTCTCTGGCACTCCCGGGCTCACGTGACCAAAGACGACATCGTCAGGCTGGCTCCTCCAGTACTGCGTCACCGCATCTTACTCAACTACCGGGCGGAAGCGGAAGGCGAAACAATTGAAACCGTGACCCAGAAACTCATCGAGCATATGCAGTCGTAATCGAGATTTTCCCAATTGCCTTCTTTCTCAATGTCCACCGCTAACACAATCGGTATCGATCCCGCCGCCCTCTTCGCCATCCGCGACTTGGAGCTTCGGGCGCGTGTCGCAGTGGAAGGTCTATGGTCAGGACTTCATCGCAGCCCGCTAGAAGGTTTCTCGGTAGAGTTTACGGAATACCGAAACTACTCACCTGGCGACGACTTGCGCTACTTAGACTGGAAAGTCCTCGGTAGAACGGATCAGGAGTTCATCAAAAAATTCGAGGACGAAACCAATCTTCGCTGCATGATTTTAGTGGATACGAGCCGGTCCATGAAATTCACATCGGGCGAAGCATCCAAGGCGGAATACGCACGAACCTTGGCAGCAACACTCAGCTACTTTCTCCTACAGCAGCGAGACGTTTTTGGGCTGGGACTGATCGATCGCGATCTTCATCAATTTTTACCTGCTCGATGGCGGCCGGGCCAGTTCAAGAGATTGCTTTCTCTTCTCAGCATGGATTGTGAGGGTAAAGAAACCAACCTTGGCAATGGGCTCGACCAGATTGGCAAGCTGACTCCGAAACGGAGCCTCATTATCGTCATTTCCGATTTCCTTTCACCACCGGAGGAATGGGAGAAGTCACTAGGCCAATTAATCGCCGCCGGGCACGATGTACGAGCGATTCAGATACTCGATTCCGCCGAGCTCGATCTGGAATTCGGTAAAGCATCCCAATGGGAAGACCTCGAAACGGAAGAACAGATCTACATCGATCCCAATGAAGCCCGCAGTGCCTACAAAGCGAGCTTCGAAGCGCACCAGTTAAAGATAAGCCGCACACTGGAAATGAGGGGCGTTCATCATCTCATCGCTCCCACAAACAAGCCTCTGGACTTCGTTCTGATTGATCTTCTTAGACGCCAGCCACTGAAAGGACGAGTCGGCCTATGAACCTCCTGTCTCCATGGTTTTTGGCCGGTGTAGCCCTTATTGCGGGACCCATCATATTTCACCTTATACGCAGGGCGACTAGAGACCGTATCCGCTTTTCGGCAACTCAGTTCCTGAAAGAGTCCCCCCCGCTCCTAGAACGGAAAAGCCGCATTCAAAACCCGTGGCTTCTGGCATTACGCTGCCTCGTCGTTGGTCTACTCGCCCTAGCCTTTGCCCGCCCATTCATCGAATCAAACCTACCAGTCACCCCAAATGTCTCTCCTCCGAACGCACTCGTTCTCATCTTAGATAGCAGCGCGAGCATGCAGCGTGAAGGGGCCTGGACTAACGCGATCCAACAAGCGGAATCCTACATCGAGGATCTAGATAGCCAGGATCAGCTATCAATCATTTCCGTCGCTTCGAATGCCCGATTGAAACTTCCGTTTGATCGATGGAGCGAATGGCCACCAAACGAACGCCAAACACTCGCAAAAACCCTACTCTCAGAAATGAAACCGAGTTGGGGCTCAAGCCAGCTGGATGATGCTATCGAGTTGGCGTTGGCTGAACTCGAACAGGTGGATGAAGGCGCCGCCGCAACCTCCAAGAAACGCATTGTGCTTCTTTCTGACATGCAGAAGTCCGCTCGCATCGCCGGGATAGCAGGTCGCGAATGGCCGGAGGAGTGCCAGTTTGAGATTAAAACTATTTCAGGAACTCACTCTGGCAATGTCGGCATTTATTGGCTTGGCTGGACAGGTAAGGGAGATCAAAGAAAAATGCGAATCGGCGTTCGAGGTTCCGGAGAAACCGACGATCCCGAACTCGCTCTATCACTGTTTAATGCGACCTCAAGAGCCGAACTCGCCGAACCAACCAAGTTGTACTCTAATTCTGGTGACAAAAAACTCGTTCTTTTAGACGTTCCTGCCGGCATGGAGGGTCCGTTCAAAGTGTCTCTGAGTGGCGACTCTGACAGCTTTGACAACACCCTTTTCGTAGCCGAAGAAAGGCCTAGGCCCATAGGCTTGCACTACTTCGGCGAGATTGAGAACGCGGACAATCCGAATCAGGCAGCCTTCTACATTAAGCGCGCCACATTGGGATGGGAGGACCCAATTGTTAATTTTGGAACTCCTGACAGGGTCGATGCCGAAGAAAATCGCGCGGCACCATTTATTCTAATAGATTCCGTTCTGGATAAGAATTCAGTCGCCTCAGTTAGATCTAGAATTTCCGATGGTTCACACGGCCTGCTTCTTCTTGACCATCCGGATCGTATTGAAGTCGCCGAATCCCTGCTGGGGGAAAATGGATGGAGAGCCGGGATGGAGAAACCAACTGACTCTCGATTGGGGACAATCGATTTCCAGCACCCTTCCTTCAACCTTTTCGCCGATCCTCGTTTCAGCGATTTTTCCCGTATTCGATTCTGGCATACTCATACCGTTCGCCTTCCGGAAGACTCGAACGCCGTCGCGATCGCCCAATACGATGACGAATCCCCAGCGATACTAGAAGTGTCCATTGGAACCGGTACACTTACCATTTGGGTGGGTGACTGGGCGCCTAAGTACAGCCAATGGGTCCTTTCCACCAAATTTGTGCCTTGGCTTCAGAGGCTTTTCGAGAGGGCCGCCGGTGGACCGGATCAGCCCAGCGTCGTAAGCATTGATGCCGTCCGTTCCCAATTCAGTTCCCCTACCGCGAGCTGGCAACTCCTAGACGCGGATGTCTCCTCAAACGAAACCCCAGCTCTACCGGGCCTCTACCGGCTACGCGATGGGAGATCCGACCGCTGGATTGCCTTACAAATTTCCTCGGAAGAGAGTGAATGGGAAACCCACGCTTTCGAGGATTGGGAACGACTAGGAGCACCGTTGGGAGGATCCTCATCACTCGCGGAATCTAAGATCCCGACCGAAGCTGAACTCCGAACTCAAAACGCTGTCGAACTGGAAAGCCAGCAACAGATTTGGCGTTGGGTCATCATCTTCGTCGCCATCCTTCTCACAACCGAGAGCCTGATTGCCAGAAAACTTCAAAATAGAGAGGACACCGTTGCCGTATGAAGCCTAAGCAAACAGTGCTCATAGAAGCGATTGGTTCACACGCTGACCCAAGGCTGAGAGGAGAAACCCACGAAGTCGCCAAACGGATTCGATCGACCCGCTTGATGAAGCGGCAATCACGCCGATGGCTCATCGCGTTCACGATTGCCCTCGCTTTAATCGTGAGTGCCTACCTCGTTTCGGTCCTCGCCAAGCTTTTGATCGTTGGGATTTTGACTATCATCGCAGGCACGCTCTTCTTGAATCGCAGCGAGTCGAATCGCACACCCTTGGACTACATCGCGGCCGCCCAGGCGATCGAATCCGTAAACCCTTCTCTTAAGCAAGCGTTGTCCACAGCTATGGAACAAGGCGACTATCGCCGCGGACCTCTAAACTTTCTGCAGGGAAAACTGATCGATGAAATACTCGACCACAACACCATCAACTCGTGGCAGCAAGTAGGCACGGAAGACTATAAAAAGTCTCTCTTCAGAAATCTGGCCGCTACTTTGCCCATATGGGGTCTACTTATCGTGGCCTTCCTCGTAGAGCCCAAGCAAACCGAGCGTCTGAGGGTCATTTCATCTATGGCTTCGCTCACTGTCAGTCCAGGCGACACTGAAGCGGAACGAGGTTCGACCGTGGTCATCACGGCTCGATTCGAAGGCGAGTCCCTCCCAAAAGATGTAGAGCTCGTCACCTTGTTCCCTAACGGGAACTCTACCCGAAACATCATGGGCCAAAGCCTTTCGGATCCTGTATTTGTTCACTCCCTACGCAAAGTGGACTCCGATCTCCGTTACCATGTCGCGGTCGACGGGAGAGATTCAGAGGCCTACAAAATAGAAATCTTTGAGCTTCCTGCTCTGATACAGGCAGATGCAAATCTGGATTTCCCGGACTATACCCAAATACCCGATCGGCTCGTCGAAGACACGCGACGCATCAGCGCGGTCGAAGGAACCCATCTCACCTACTCTTTTAAAACGAACAAGCCGATCGAAGTAGCGAAATTAGTCGGTCGCGACGGCCAGGAAGTCCTTCTTGAATCGGCCAATCCAGAAAGTACGCGGTTTGAAACTTCACTTATCGTGGAAGATTCGCTTCGAATGGCACTAGAGCTCAGTGATGAAAAGGGACGGAAAAACCCTTTTCCTCCCGATATACGAATCGAGGCTCTTCCCAACAAAAAGCCTGAACTGTCAATCGCATTTCCGCGGGGCGACCAGCGGGTCTCCCCCATCGAGGAGATCGCCTTGGAGGCAGAGGCGAGAGACGACTTTGGGCTACTCGACTATGGACTTGCTTTTAGTATTGGAACAGAGCCACCCGTTTACCTTTCTTCGGCCGACAAGAACACGCTCGATCTAGACTCGGATTTTGAGACCATTCTCTATTTAGAAGAACAGTCCGTAGCAGCAGATGACCTTCTGTCATGGTGGGCTTGGGCCGATGATTATGGCCCCAACGGGGAATCACGCCGATCTACCAGCGATCTTTATTTCGCCGAGGTCAGGTCTTTGGACGAAATCTTTCGCGAAAATGAAAGTGCGGGAGCTCAAGGACAACAGCAACAAGGGAATCAAAGAGAGGAGTTGATTGAGACTCAACGCCAGATCACGATCGCTCTCTGGAAATTGAAGCAGCGCAGTCTTTCCGACGATTCGTTTATAGAAGACGCGAAGGTCATCAACGAGTCGCAAACAGAAGCATTACAAGAGCTCGAGGCATTGAAGGAGAGGATTGAAGAAGAGAAGGCGAAAACGGCTGCAGAGTTGGCGGGTTCCCTTATGGAGAACGTCCTCATCTCATTGGACACCGTTATCATCGATGGAGTTGAGGATCCCTTGGACAAGGCTGCTTCGAACGCGCAGGGAGCCACTCAAGCTCTGCTTCGTATGCAGCCCAAGGAATTCAACGTATCTCGATCTCGCCAAGCGGGTGGTGGCGGAGGAGGCCAATCACGCAACCAGCGACAACTCGATCAACTGGATTTTCGCCAAGAGGAGAACCGGTATGAGACCGCCAGCCAAGCGCAGAGCCTGACATCTCCCGAACAAAAGGAGCAACTACAAGTACTGAGCAAACTCAGTCAATTAGCCCGTCGCCAGGAGGATATCAACAAGCGCCTGCAGGAACTCCAAACAGCGATCGCTCAGGCTAGAGATGAAGAGGAGCGCGAAAGGATTCGTCGCGAGCTAAAGCGTCTAGAGGGGGAACAGCAGCAAATGCTGGCCGATGTCGACGAGACGCGACAACGGATGGACCGACTTCAGTCAAATGAGAACAACCGCGAGGCACGTCAGCAACTCGATCAAGCTCGTGAAGAAATGCGCGAAATCGGCGAGTCACTGCGTAACGAGGAGATCTCTCAAGCCCTCGCCACCGGCACCCGTGCCCTGGAAAATTTGGAGGATCTCAGAGAGGATTTCAGAAATAAAACTTCCAGCCAATTCACCGAGCAACTTCGCGAAGCGAGAAAGACGGCTCGAGATTTGGCAGAAAACCAGCGAAACATTAGCGAAGCTGTCGAAAACCTAGACCAGGAAGGTGGCCCTCGCTTGGACAATTCAGAAGACCGCGAGGAAATCGCAGAACGCATCACTCAACAGCAGGAGAGACTCGGTTCGCTGATGAGAGATTTGAGAGAGGTCACTGAGGCATCTGAGTTCAGTGAACAGAAGCTCCATCGAGAGCTCTACGACCTCCTCCGCGAGCAAAGTCAAAGCGAAATCGACGATCAACTGCAAACGAGTTCCGAAATGTTGCGCCAAGGATTCGTCGAACAAACCCAGAGCATGCAACCGGAGTTGCAGCGTAGCTTCGACGAACTGCAGCAGAACGTCGAACAGGCCGCGAGCAGTGTCCTAGGGGATGAAGTGACTTCCCTTAGATTTGCCCAGGAGGAACTCGATTCGCTTTCTCGCGATCTTCAAGCCGATAATGGCGAACAAGAAGGAGTTCAAACGGGTCAGGAAGAAGGTCAAAGAGGATACGGTATCCAGAATATGGATTCAATTGATGAAAATCCGGGCCAGTCAATAGCCGACGCCGGCGAGCCTGGATCCTATCAACAAGGCAGACCGGAAAACAATCAGCCTAGGCAACAACCATCCGATCAACCAGGACAACAACCTGGATCCGGTCAACTCGGTCAAGAGCCCGGGCAGTCTCTAGCCCAGCAACCGAACGAGGGTCAAGGAAAGCAGCCCGGGCGATCTCCTGGCGGCGAAGCAGGCGGACAGGGGCAGCAACCGGGGCAGTCTGGACAATCAGTCACCCAACAACCCAACAGTGGCCGAGGGCAGCAACCCGGACAGAGTCCAGGTAGCAACCAACCGGGACAAGGCCGACAACCCGGCTCCCAAGGAGGCGGATCTCCCACTGGTGGCCGTGGTGGTGGGTATGGCGGTAGTGACATCGCTTCTGCCCTAGACGATTTTCTTCGCGAGTTTTCAAGTAATCCTGGAAACGAGTCTCCTCTCACTGGCAGAGGCTTCAACGACTGGGCCGAGCGGCTTCGTACGGTCGAGGAACTCGTGGCTCAGCCGGATATTCGCCAGCGACTTTCTCAAGCTCGCGAAGAAGCGGAGCGTATTCGGGCGGAGTTTCGACGGCACGGATCGGAGCCAAACTGGGGCGTTGTTAATGATGGCATCATTGCTCCCCTCAACGACGCTCGTACTTGGGTAGCCCAGGAGCTCGCACGCTACGAAGATCCGAATGCCCTCCAGCCCATCGATCGCGATCCAGTGCCGCGTGCCTACCAAGAATCCGTGAGAAAATACTATGAATCTCTTGGCGAGAAATAAGCTCACGACCCCGCGGTCTGCCGATGAAGGTAGGGAGGACCGGCCCGGTCCTCCTTACCCTTACGCATCCGCGTGCTCAACGTTATGATAGGAGCGATCACCTTAAACGGAGATAGTTGGTGGTGGGTGTCTATTCTGGTCGGCATCGCCCTGCTAGGTTCTTCCTATTTCGCCTGGAAAAGCGAGGGCCGACTCATCAAAGGGTACGCCCTTGGCTTTTCACTACGCACTTTGGGGATTGTTCTTCTGCTCCTTTGCCTACTAGACCCCCATTGGACCGGAGAGCGTCCCGCTAAAGGAGCCAATATCGTAGCAGTGGTTGCGGATAACAGCCAAGGTATGCAGCTAAGCGACATCGGGCAAGAAGAGAGCCGGGGGGAAATTCTAAAAGGAAGACTGGCCGGAACAGAGGCCTCCTGGCTGAGCGAGCTGAGTGAAAACTTTCAAGCCCGATCCTATCGCTTCGACCGGGAACTCAGACGCGTGACCGATTTTGCCAGTCTGGACTTTCAAGGGGATCGAAGCAATCTGGCCTATTCTCTCCAACAGCTGAAAGAGCGATTTGAAGGCCTACCCCTGGCGGGGATATTGCTATTCACCGATGGAGTCGCTACCGACTCCGCAGCGATCGACAGTATCAACCTGAGCACCCTTCCCCCAATCTATCCCGTAGTGGTCGGAGACTCGACCCCATTGCCTGACTTGAGCATCGAAAGAGTCGAGCTAAGGCAAACCGCTTTTGACGACGCCCCTATCTCGCTCAAAGCGATTGTATCCTCTGCTTCCCTACCCGCCCAGAATGTTTCCGTAAGCGTTGCACCACTCGAAATCCGAGACGAGCTTCCCTCAGTTAGCGACGAGTCCTATCTTCCTCAACCCCAGTCCTTCCGCACCCATGCTAGCGGATCGAACCACAGCCTCGTTTTTGACTGGCGCCCGATTCGTACGGGCATTCAGTTTTACCGGCTCTCGACAAGTAACTTGAGTTTGGGAGAAGAGGCCACTGCGGCGAACAACGAGCGTATCGCCATGGTGGACGGGGGGCAAAAGGCCTTTCGGATTCTCTATGTCACCGGACGTCCTAACTGGGAATACAAGTTTCTCAACCGCGCCCTCCACAAAGATCCGCAGTTGCAGATGACCGGTTTGATCCGGGTCGCCCGTCGTGAGCCTAAGTTCGAATTCAAGGGCCGCTCTGGAGAGTCCAGCAATCCGCTCTACCGCGGATTTGGACGCGACGAAGAAGAAACCGAAGACTATGACCAGCCGGTTCTCATACGGGTCAATGCACGCGATGAGAATGAACTCAGTGACGGATTTCCGAAAACGGCCGAAGAATTGTTCGAGTATGACGCCCTGATCATTGACGATCTCGAAGCCGAATTTTTCAGCTTCAATCAGCAGACGCTGATCCGACGCTTTGTATCCGAACGAGGGGGTGGGCTCCTTGCACTCGGCGGAGCGGACGCTCTGGACCACGGGGGTTATGAAGAAACGCCGATTGCAGGAACCCTTCCCATTTACCTCGACCAGACTTTCAAACGAGCCTCAAGCGAGAACCTATCTTGGAAGCTCACTCGCGAAGGCTGGGTCGAACCGTGGACGAGAGTCCGACCATTGGAAACGGACGAGCGAGCGCGACTCAATACCATGCCCCCCTTTCGCGTGTTGAATACGATTCCAAAGATCAAGCCAGGAGCTCGCGTTCTCGCGGAGGTCGAAAACTTGCTGGGAGACCGATACCCGAGCCTTGTCGCCCACAACTTCGGAGCAGGCAAAGTCGCCTGCGTCGCCATCGGCGACATGTGGCGATGGGGGATGCGAGGTGAAAGCGAGCAAGAAGACCTCGCTCGACTTTGGCGGCAGATCGCCCGTTGGCTGGTAACAGACGTTCCCAAGATCGTAGAAATAGAGGCCAAAGAATCCTCAAAGGGCATTGTGCTCAATGTTGAAGCTCGAAACGACGACTACAAACCACTCGAGATCGGGCAGGCTCGAATCACCATCCAACGCGTGGACTTAACGGAAGAAGAGCTCACGACCTACAAGGGCTTTACCGAGGTCGATCTTTTCGCGGAACCGATTATCGACTCTCCCGGACGGTTTACGACTACCTTCGCCTCACAGGACGAAGGGGCCTACATTGCGAGTGTCGAAGTTCTGGGACCCGAAGGCGAAGTAATCGGCATGGCCGAGACGGGTTGGGTCAACGAACCTCTGGCAAATGAATATCGTGCTCTTTCACCCGACCGGGATTTACTCCAGCGTATTGCAACCCAAACACGGGGTGTAGTACTCGATTGGAATGCCCTTGCTACTATCGGGGACAAACTATCCAAGCAACAAACGCCCATTACAGAAATCTGGTCGTATCCGTTATGGCACAACGGCTGGCTTTTCGCTGCGTCCCTTTGCTGCTTCTTAGCGGAGTGGGGATTGCGTCGGAAGAAGGGACTCGCATGAAGACTTTTCTAATAGCCTCTGCCCTTATCTTCTCGAGCCTATCCTGGGCTGAAACGAAGGAAACCGAACATGAGCTCCTTCTCATTGTGGGGGCGCCCGGAGAAGAACGTTTCGCCAATGGTTTTCAGTCGGCAGCAAGCGCCTGGGAGAAGGCGGCTGCATCGACAAATGCCAGCATTACGATCGTGGGCCTAGAGGCGTCTGATAGAGTAGATCGAGCGGTCATAGAGGAATGGGTAACGAATTTGAAGAACGATAGCACCATACCCGCCTGGATCGTCTACATAGGCCACGGAACCCATACCCAGAAAAGCACGTTGCTCAATCTACGGGGTCCCGATCTGAGCGCTGTGGTGCTGGGCGAATGGCTTGACCCTCTTGAACGCACTCTGATTTTCGTTCATGGCGGTTCGGCATCCGCCCCATTCATCAATCGCCTTTCCAAGCCCAACCGTATCCTTATGACCGCTACACGAAGCGGCACTGAGCTTAACTACGCCCGTTTTGGAGAACGCTTTGCCCGCGTGATTTCGTCACGGGAAGGCGACGCCAATCAAGATGGACAGGTTTCTCTGCTAGAAGCCTTTGTGTCCGCTGCCCAATCTGTGAAACAGTTTTATGAGGACGAAGGCCGACTCGCCTCTGAGCACGCACTCATTGACGACAATGGAGATTCAGTCGGCACTCCGGCTGACTGGTTCCGCGGAGAACGGCTGATCAAACAACCGGAGGGAGACACTATTCCCGACGGATTTCGTTCGCGCCAAATCGCCTTCATCGCTTCCGAACAAGAACGACTTCTTACCCCAGATCAGCGATTCGCCCGCGACCGTTTGGAGGCGGAACTCGAAACCCTACGAGCTAAGAAGGAGAAACTAGACGAGAGCGAATACTACGATGCACTCGAAAAAATCCTCCTCGAGCTCGGTGAAATCTACCTCCACGTCAAGAACGAGTCTTGAGACAAAAGGACGCCTCGTCCCTACAAACCGCTCTAATTAAATCAATTCAAACCTTTGAAATGAATATGTTGCAAACCGGTAAGAAAAGTTTACCCGCCTGCATCAGTTCGTTAATCTAGCGAAGCGTTTGAAAGACTTCGAGGACGCAGCGATGGATGAGCCCTACCTGATGACAAGCGATGAGGTCCAGTTTAAAGGCATCAGGAGCTTTTCTAGCGACCTGATGGATGTAATCGAATCAAAATCCACTACCTTCCTCAGCAAGAACGCAACTCATTCTGGTCAACTGGCCACGCCCGAAAAAGCCGTAAACTAGCAAGCTTTCGTTACGGGTATATCGAATCAAAGATATCTATACAACTATCATGGTCTATTCAAACAAATCCAATGATTCGGCGTACACAATTCGCTACAGTCGCTCTTGTATAATCTCAGCGTTCGTAATACCGCAGATTGAATCGAGAGAAGATCTACCTGAAAGCATGACGGACAAAGTGCTAAAGTGGCTAACCCAAGCACCACAAAAAATGTGATATCTAGCCGATTTAGGCAGCTAGCGGCATCACCCAGCACCATTGAACAAGAAATCCGAATTGACGTTCAACCATAGAAGTGCGACACCGCCTGAATTCTACCCAAACGCACTTTATCAAAAACAATGAGAACATCTAATCCTGCACTTAACGACAAGGTATTCGATCTGGGACGCTCCACTGGGGACGTCATGACGATCAACGGAACGGTGAACCGTACGGGTATTCTAATTTGCTTGCTCATGTTCACGGCCATTTTCAGCTGGGACCGTGCCTACAGCGCCGTGAATCCGGGAGAGCTCTACCCATGGCTCATTGGAAGCGGTATCGCAGGGTTCGTCGTGGCGCTTATAACAGTTTTTAAAAAGACCGCTGCTCCGATTACCGCTCCGATCTACGCGGCGATAGAGGGCATTCTCCTCGGCATATTGTCCGCCTTTTACGAGATGCAGTTTCCTGGTCTCGTTTTCCAAGCAATCCTTCTGACTTTTGGAACGCTCTTTGCCCTGTTGATGGCCTACCGCTCTGGGGTCATAAAGGCTACCGAGAATTTTAAGCTTGGCGTTTTCGCCGCCACTGGAGGCATCGCTCTCATCTACCTGACTACCTTCATACTTAGCTTCTTCGGAGTATCCATCCCCTATATTCATGGAAGCGGCACCATTGGCATCTTGTTCAGTCTCTTCGTCGTTGTGATCGCTGCCCTCAATCTAGTGCTCGACTTCGACTTTATCGAAAGAGGGGCCGAGCGAGGAGCGCCCAAATACATGGAATGGTATGCTGCCTTCGGCTTGCTCGTAACCCTCATCTGGCTCTACATCGAGATGCTCCGTCTTCTTTCAAAACTGAGGGGTCGGTAGGTATCCGGAAAATGGGATTCAACCTTTTACGACTCAAGTCCCAAAGTATTTTATGGTAGCGGGCATTCTCCGACTACCCACATATTGGATCCTTTAATGAGCACTCGAAGACCGCCCTCTAAACTAGACAGACGAGGTGTTGAACCGAATGGAATTCGGTAAACACTTACCTCAAAATCTCCAAGAACTCTTCAGGAGTCCAAGCACTTTTGTCGGAGCGTTTGGCGATCGCGCCGTCCTCGTCGATCAAGACGGTGACTAGGCTGTGCATTATGGTATCCACCTTGTCTATAGAGGTGACACCATGAGACTTGACTAGATCGCGAACCGCCGACTTTGGGCCGGTGACAAACTTGAAGTTGCTTCCATCGATTCCGTAGGCCTCCGCGTATTGTCGGAGTACTCCGGGCGTATCGTATTGCGGGTCCAGTGTGACGGAGACAAAATTTACGTCCAGCTTGGAAGCCTGGGCAAGCTTCTGCAATTGAGCCATTTTTGATGTCGATAGCGGGCACATGTTGGCATCTGTGCAGCGGGTAAAAATGAAATTCAGCATGAGGGGCTTACCGTAAAACTGGTCGTTGGTAACGACTTCGCCAAACTGGTCGAGCAGAGCGAAGTCGGGCGATTCGTCCCCTTCCCCATAGTAGTAGCCCGACGGAAGTCTTTTGGCCTGTTCCTGCAATCGCTGATTTACGCTCTTCAAGTCATTCGAAACCTGTTCGTCGAGCGGCCAGATCTTGATTAACTGAAAAGCCCCGTTTTCATCTCGTATTAAACGGGCCCGGATTTTCTGTCCTTCTTTGCCATTTTTCAAATCGCCGGCGGACACTTCAAACTTCATCGTCATCGCTGGCATCAAATCAGGTATATCTTCATGAGCCACTTCCAGCAGACCCGCCGCCTCATCGACCGCGATAATCGTGCCAATCAGCAGATGGCCTTCCGTGTCCCCATCTCCCAAGGATACCTCCTTTGGGCTGCAACCCGCCAACATCCCAAAGACGAGTACCCAGACCGAGCTCTGCTTAAAACGCTTATTCACCCAACTAATATTTTTAAGTTTCCGATTCATTGTCTGGAAATTGTTTAAACTATCGCTACTCACCTTATGCAAACAACTTTCCGATGAAATCAAAACCAGAAGCGTTCGATTATACTGCATACAAGCCATTCTTATTTTGGTTTGGCTTCTTTACGCTCATTTGGATCACCTTCCTCCTTTACGCCGGTGGTTTCACTACCAGTATTCGGGCGGGGATGGCCTTTCTCGACTGGCCGCTATCCAACGGCTCGATCAATCCTGAGGGATGGCTGGAGAATGAAGATATGATGGCGGAGCATAGCCACCGCCTCCTAGGAGCGATCATGGGACTCCTTTCCATTGCTCTTTGCGTCACCGCGTACGTGCAGAGGGCGAGCCCACGGATCCGAAAGCTAGGAATCTGGCTGGTCATAATCGTCGTGACCCAAGGACTGCTCGGAGGTCTCCGCGTAAAGCTCGATGCCCTCAATCTCGATATCGATCATAATTTGTACGCCCAGACTTTCGCTGTCGCCCACGGCACTCTGGCCCAAATTTTTCTCTGTTTGCTTGTCGCCTTCACAGTGATGAACAGCAAGTCCTGGATCCAGCGAAAGGCAGGATTCACCGCAGCCCCCTCTAGCAGCGTAAGTCTCTTCGGCTTGATTGCCTGCCTTACAATCATACTCCAACTGATCATGGGAGCGGTAATGCGGCACAGCTATGCTGGACTAGCGATCACGAGCTTTCCCTACAGTCATCCTGATGGCTACTGGATCCCTCCCGCATTCAACTTCAAGGTCGCCATCCATTTCGCACATAGGGTCGGTGGCATAGTGGTAAGCATTGCAATTATTGCGTTCACAATGAAGATATGGCAAGAATCGCAGAGCCGCAAAGCGTTAGGCAATTCAGCGATCACCCTTATCACCCTCCTGGGAGTCCAAATTTACCTGGGAGCCATGACTATTTGGACAGTGCGAAATCCCCACGTAGCGACTTTCCATATGCTAAATGGGGCTTTTCTTCTATCGATTTGTTGGATGATGACTCTCCGAAGCTTGAAATTTCGATTGGAAGTCCCACACCTTTCTCAACGCGCACCCGAAACGGACGTTCTGCTCGGCGAATTGGAAAAAACTGGTCACGCATGAGCCTAAAACAGCGTAACCACATTTTAACCGCCAGCGAATTGATCGATCAAACGAGCAAGAAAGACTTTCCGTGGTTTGCATTCTACGAACTTACCAAGCCACGACTGAGCCTGCTATCATTGATCACAGCACTCGTGGGTTATCTGGCCGCACTACCCAGCCGAGATCTGACTTCGCTTCTCAATTTCCTCAGCGGCACCGCCCTTTGTGCTGCGGGAGCTGCAACATTGAATCAATGGCTCGAACGGGAGCCGGACTCGATTATGGAACGGACCCGCGAACGCCCCATTCCCAATCAAATGATAACGCCGCAAGCCGCCCTGATCTTCGGTCTCACCCTCTCAGTAGTCGGTTCTCTTCAACTCTACTTTGGAGCCAATCCACTCGCAGGATTCCTAGGGGCAGCCACGATCATTAGCTACGTGGTGATCTACACCCCCATGAAGAAGACGACCCGCTGGGCAACTGAGTTTGGGGCGATTCCCGGGGCGATTCCTCCTCTAATCGGCTGGGCAGCGGCTGAAGGGACTATCACAACTCTCGCCTGGATAATCTTCGGGATTCTGGCTATATGGCAAATTCCTCACTTCATGGCAATAGCCTGGCTCTATCGCGATGACTACAAGAAAGCAGGATTCCCCATGCTTTCCGTTATCGACCAAGGAGGAAATCGCGTTGCTCGCTGGGCTGTGATCAATGCAGTAGCGCTAGTTCCCGTAAGCATGCTTCCCGTTTTCCTGGGGTACTGCCAATGGATTTACGGTATTGTCGCTACCTTATTTGGATTGTGGCTTGTGAGGCACGCATTAGCATTTACCCAATCGGAAAATCGCGAAGTCACAGCTAGGAGTTTATTTCTGAACTCCATCCTCTACCTCCCAGCTGTGCTTTTAAGCTTGGTGATAGATCGCTGGATACACGGGTTGCATTAATTTCACTGCACTTATGGAAATTCATCAAATTCCCGCTCTCAACGCGATTCTGAATTCGATTGCAACCATCCTAATCGTTAGCGGACTCATCTGTATCACAAAAGGAAACGAGAAAACACATCGCTCTTTTATGACTGCTGCATTATTCGTATCGGTCTTATTCCTTGCCGGATACCTTTTCCACAAATGGTCTGTCAATTGGCAAAACCGTTCGATTGGAGCCGAGGGAACGATCAAAAGCATTTACTTGCTGATGCTACTTACCCACGTTCTTCTGGCAATGGCGATTGTTCCACTCGTCCTAAGAACCTTCTTTCTGGCGATCAAGGGACGCTACGAATCCCATAAGAAGTGGGCTCGATGGACTTACCCGATCTGGCTTTATGTTTCCGTTACAGGAGTATTGGTTTACTTTTCGATATATGTTTGGTTTCCTCCTCTCGACATTGTCCCATAAATCGAATTTATTCGTTTTTTGGTATATTTGAGATCCAAAATTCGTTTAATCGCATCGCGTTACTCTCCGAGTATTCCTCAACTCGAAAGCCAAATTTTGAATATCAGATAAAACGACACGACCTCTGAACAACTTATTGGACACTTTCTTAGAGTTTGCCTGAAGCAGTTTCGCTCTCCGACGCCATCACATGTCTTGGGAAATCATCTTCGTATTCGTGCTGCTCATCCTCGCACTGGCTAGTTTCGTATGGGAAAAGCTCCCTCCTGACGTCACCGCCCTCTCCCTCTTCTCGATTTTGTTAGTTTCGGGAGTACTCTCTACTGAAAAGGCATTTAGCGTATTCTCAAATCCAGCTCCCCTCACCATTGGTGCGATGTTTATCATTAGCGCCGCGTTAGACAAGTGCGGTGTCATCGATCGCCTCGGTTTCGGCTTGCAAGGTCTATCAAAACTCAGCTTTCGGCCCTTTATCTTAGTGATAATGCTACTGGCCGGTATCGTGTCCGCATTCATCAATAACACGCCGGTTGTCGTTGTCTTGCTTCCCGTCGTTCTAACGCTTTCCAGAAAGATCGGAATCTCTGGATCCAAAGTTCTAATACCTCTTTCCTATGCTTCGATTTTAGGAGGTACCTGCACTCTCCTTGGGACCAGCACAAATATCATCGTGAGCGGCGTAGCCGAAGCGGTGGGAGAAAAACCACTGGGAATGTTCGAGTTCGCACTGGTAGGTGTTCCGCTTTTCATCGCCGGCCTGATTTATTTGACGATTTTTGGGAACAGGGTTCTCCCGACCCGAGAAACGTTAACGTCAATTTTATCAGAAGATGAGAGACGGGAGTACATCACAGAGGCATTTGTAAACCACACTTCGACCGTCATCGGCAAAAGCCTTAAAGAGTCGGGGATTCAAGGCGTCAACGGTATCCGCGTCATCGATATCGTACGGTCGGGATCTTCACTTCAAACGCGATTGGACAAAGTCATTCTTGAGGAAGGTGATCGCTTGGTACTCGCTTGTCGGGCATCCGGAATCGCAAAAGCTCGAAGTATCTCTTGGCTCGATCTTGAAATAGAGGAAAAGCTTGGACTTGAACAAATCGCAGCCCACGAGGGTATAATGGTTGAGGCGATCTTAGGGCCTAATTCCAATGTCTTAGGGAAGACCATCGAAGAAGTAAATTTTAGACAGCATTACCGCATGGTTGTTCTGGCGGTACATCGGAAAGGAAAGAATCTTCGAGAAAAAATCGCTTCTCTGAGACTGGAGTTTGGGGATACCTTACTCCTGCTGGGAACTGACAACGCCATTCAGAATCTGCAAGCGAGTGAGGACATCATCCTGATGTCCAACAACGCCATTCAGTCCAAGACATCAAAATTAAAGATGGGACTGGTTCTTGCCGCAGTAGCGGGCATTGTCATTTCAGCGGCTACAGGGATCGCGCCCATCGCCGTCGCGGCTATCGTCGCCTGCGTCGCTCTTTTCGTTACTGACTGCATCCGCCCTAAGGAAGGCTATGGGGCTGTCCAATGGAATCTTCTCTTCATCATATACGGTATGCTAGGAATGGGTGTCGCAATGGAGGAAACCGGAGCATCATTGTTTTTGGCCAACAACTTGATCGGTGCTGTTACTGGATTTGTGGCACCCGAATGGCAGCCTTATGTCATGCTGGCGTGCGTGTACCTTTTGACGAACGCGTTGACCGAATCGCTTTCTAACAATGCGGCCGCCGTTCTAATGGCCACACTTGCCATTGGAATCGCTGAGACACTCGGGGCTAGCATGCGGCCTTTTCTTTTCGCGGTAGCTATTGCCGCTTCCGCAAGTTTCGCAACGCCTATAGGCTATCAGACCAACACGTATGTCTACGGGGCGGGTGGGTACCGGTTTTCTGATTTCACAAAGGCAGGGCTACCGCTCAATATCATCTGCTTCATTACTTCAGTTTGCCTGATTCCCTTAATTTGGGAATTCTAGGAAGCTATTCAATCTGGTTATCGGTCAATCGCGGCAAGTATCTGCTTTAATATTGCGGGAGAACCGGCAGCATATCCAAACGACGGGTACTTAACGTCAAATTGCATTAGGGGGAATGGGTCTGAATCAAAATATTTGATATCTCCCTTCACCTCCCGAATCAATGCAACCCCTGCTGCAATGTCCCATGAATTGACCCGATGTGCGACAACTCCATCCAACCAGCCAACTGAGACATAGGCCAATTGGATCGCACTACTTCCCAAATTACGTATCTTGAACATTCGCTGCAAAGCACGATCATCACTCTCTCTTTCGCCAATCTCGCAATGCTGCGCCCCCACGATGCAATGAACTGAGGGGGATTCAAAGGATACCTGGATTTTTCGATCTCCAACAAAGACCCCGGCTCCAGGGCCTCCATGGATAAGCGATCGTGACATGTGGTCATATATAATACCATAAACCGGAACCCCGTCCTTAAGTAGAGCTAAGGAGATAGCGCAGGCAGGAATTCCTCGAGCGAAGTTATTTGTTCCGTCAATGGGATCAACAAGCCATGTGTACTCAGTATCTAAAACAACGGTTCCCTTCTCCGGATCAGTCTCCTCACTCAGGAACAGATCTTCAGGAAATTGGCTTTTCAACTGCCTCTGCAACGCATTGGAAATATTTAGATCCGCCTCGGTCACCCTAGAACCATCGTACTTCCACTGGCTATCGACTCGTCCAAAACGCCTTTCAAAAAACTTAGCTTGCTTCTCTACAATCGAACGACTTGCCGCTATCCTCTCTTCAACTTTTTTGAACATCGCTCAGTAACGGTCGATCGGCTAGCAAAAGAAAGCCTATTCTGAGCTTTCGGGCGGCGACTTGAGGTTCCAAATAGCTTGGCACTTCTCCATCAGCTGCCGAAATGCTTCTGGAGTAATCGCTTGTTTAGGATCATCTCCCAACCCACGCGTTGGATCAATATTCGCTTCAATGCACAATCCATCCGTACCGTAAGCGACCGCAGCCATTGAACAGGCCTCGACATACACCGATTTACCGACTGAGTGAGACGGATCTACCACAACCGGTGCCCAGGTCTTTTCCTTGAGGAGCGGAGTGATCGACTCGTCTGGATGATTTCGATAGCCTTCGAGACCGGGCAATGTTCCGCGAGGACAGAGCATCACATTCGGATTCCCAAAATTTACGATGTACTCCGCAGCTGAAATAAATTCGCTAATCGGACCGATGTGCCGTCCGCGCTTGAGCAGTACCACGGTGTTTTTCTCTGCAATCGCTTGCCCAACTTTTCGAAGCAGAGAGTAATTCAGTGCGTTGCGTGTTCCGATTTGAAGCATGTCTACGCCTGCATCCAAGGCTAGCTCCAAATTTTCTTCATCCATCACCTCGGTGTTTACGGGAAGACCCGTCCGCCGTGCCCCTTCCATTAATATGTCTAAAGCCTTATTGTCTCCTTGATAGGAGTAAGGGTTTGTTCTAGGCTTCCAAACTCCACCTCTCAGTGCGTGAGCGCCGGCCTCCTTAAGGGCTTCAGCCGTTTCGTAAAATCGGTTTGGATTCGAAGGGTCTATCGTGCAAGGTCCCGCGATAGCGAGTAGATCCTTCCCCAATTCAATCCCACCGAAAACCGTTTTTTGGTTCTTAAGCTCAGAGCGGATGTCCAGCAATTTATGAGGGGACTGAATCGTATCCACTCGATCAATATAATCGAGACCCTCTATCCGATTGATCAGCAGTTCATGGCGTTCGTCGCCAACGATTGCAAAAATACTTTGAGCCGCCCCTTCAATCAGCTGGATCCGGCACCCAAATTCTGCCGCGATCAGCGAGACCTCTTCCAACTGGACGTCTGTCAATTTTGGGGTTTTCGGAATAATCATTGGATTTTTGTTAAAATAAGATTTCAGTCTCGTTGGCTAGGATTTGTTTTAGGGTCTGACGCTTTCGGATTACACTTAGGCTTCCGTCGATTCGAAGCATTACCTCAGGACACTCTGGAAAGGAATTGTAGTTCTTCGTCGACATGGCAGAGCAGTAGGCACCCGCACCGCCAATCGCCAGAATATCTCCAATTTTTGCATCGACCAACTTCCGAGGAAGGAGCTCTTCTGCATCTCCAGGAGCAGGAGTCAGAATATCACCTGATTCACAGCAATGACCTGTGATAACGTAAGTGTGCGCTTCACGCGTATCTCCATCGCATGCCAACAGCTCCATAGGATGCTGTGCCCCATACATCGAAGGACGCACATTCTCAGTCATGCCAGTATCCAGCTTGATGAAATCGTATCCATCTTCCCCTGTTGATGTGAGATCCTGAACCGTTGATATGAGTACGCAACTGTTGGCCATCAAATAAGTGCCCGGTTCAATTTCGAGATGCAATTTGCGGCCTGTTTCAGACTGAAAACGCTCAAATGCCTCACGCATGGGGGCACCAATAACTTGCAGATCAGTTGTTTCCTCATCTGGCATTCTACCCACTTTGTAGCCACCGCCAAGATTCAGAACGGTAACAGCATCAAAAGATCGGACGAGATTTAAACTTAATCCCACTGCCTTAACCCAAACTTTGGGATCACTTCCACTCCCAATGTGAGTATGAATACGAAATACCTCCAAGCCATGACCCAATACAATCTTTTTAACTTTTTCTATGTCTTCAAACCAAATTCCGAAGCTCGAAGCAGGACCACCCACGTTGGTTCGTTGCGTTCCCCCCGAACCCAGACCGGGATTGAAGCGTAACCCTACTTTGGCATTAGGGAAAAGCATTCCGCATCGCTCGAGTTGGTTAAGAGAGCAAGCGTTGACCGACATGCCCTTTGCAACAAGGGACAATAGGCGATCATCCGTTGGAAATTCCTGCGTGCTTAGAGAAATATCTGACGCGTTGAATCCAGCAGCGACGGCTCTTTCCGCTTCATAAATTGAACTAGCGTCGATTTTCAATCCCATCGATTTGAACAATCGGAGTATGTTTGCATTCGGACAGGCCTTCATGGCGAACCGTGCTGTCAGCCCAAAGGCATTGGGGAAATCCGATACCTTAGCCGCGGCGGAACGCAATGAAGCTTCGTCGTAAACGTAACATGGGGTTCCGATCTCCTCTCGAACACGAAAAGCAGTTTCAGGATTTAAAAATGATGCAGCTTGCATAGTTAAAATTGGTTTAGAATGGACCTCTGAAAGTTAACTGGACTCGATATTGCCATAGCGATGGATAAGCCTGGGGACGCACTCAAGGCATCCAAGGATATTTGGAAAAGTCCGGCTTCCGTTTTTCTAAAAAGGCCTGCTTTCCTTCAGCTCCCTCTTCGGTCATATAATACAAGTAGGTCGCGTTTCCCGCTAGTTCTTGAATCCCTGCTTGACCGTCCAGATCCGCATTAAAAGCAGACTTCAAGCAGCGAATCGCGATGGGACTCTTTTCCACCACTTCTATCGCCCATTGGATTCCTTCTTCCTCGAGCTCTTCCACAGGAACGACTTTATTGACCAACCCCATTTCCAAAGCCTCCTGAGCATTGTATTGCCGACATAAATACCATATCTCACGGGCCTTTTTATGACCCACAATACTGGCTAAATAGCTCGCACCAAAACCACCATCAAAGCTTCCAACCTTAGGACCGGTTTGGCCAAAAATTGCGTTGTCGGCGGCAATCGACATATCACAAATAACGTGCAGTACATGCCCTCCCCCGATAGCATATCCCGAAACCAAGGCAATCACCACCTTGGGGATTGAGCGAATGAGTTTCTGCAGATCCAGCACATTCAATCGGGGAACACCATCTGCTCCTACGTATCCCGCATGCCCGCGAACACCCTGATCGCCACCCGAGCAAAACGCGTATTTTCCGTCAGTATGTGGACCGGCTCCAGTGAGCAAAATCGCCGCGATAGACTGGTCTTCCCTGGCGTCACAAAACGCTTCGAACATTTCAAACACGGTCTTAGGACGGAACGCATTCCGTTTTTCCGGCCGATTGATAGTGATCTTCGCTATGCCCTGCCACTTCTCATAGCAAATATCTTCGTAATCTTTTACAATTTTCCAGTCTGCTTTTGACATTCTCGGCAGTGTGCGAGTCCCTTGAATCCGTGCAAGCCTCGGTTTCGCTAGAATTTGAAATACCGAGTGTCAAAACAGCCACAATATACGCCTATTCTAGCCGCAGGCTGACGTCTAAAAAGGGCTCAAAAACCTCTGGCAGAGGTGCACTTAAGTCTAGTGATTCACCCGTAATCGGATGTTCAAACACCAAGTGAGCACTGTGCAACATAACCCGACTCGGCACCGCTGGCAAAAAAGGCAGAGCTCGATACCCGTATACCACATCGCCGAGGATCGGAAAACCCAGACTTCTCAAGTGTACGCGAATCTGATGCGTCCTTCCCGTGTGGATACGGCATCTTAGTAACGAATATCCCCCCTGATAAAACCCCTCCAGCTTCCAATCCGTATGGGCCTCTCTCCCATGCCCTTCCTGACAAACTCTCATCTTATGCCTCTGAGTCAGATTTCTTTCGATTGGATTTCTAATGGAACCGCTAATCAGTTCTGGTCTACCTCTAGCTAGTGCCAGATATTCTTTGACCAGTGAACGCGAATGAAACAATTCACCTAGGCGCCTATGAGCGACGTCCGTTTTGGCTGCCACTATCAACCCACTGGTATCCCGGTCCAAACGGTGGACGATTCCCGGTCTTTCAACACCACCGATCCCACTAAGTTGGCCCTTGCAGTGGAAAAGCAGACCGTGAGCTAGTGTCGCTTCGGGAGTCCCAGCCCCCGGGTGGGTAATAAGACCAGCAGGCTTATCAATGACCACCAGGTACTCGTCTTCGTAAACAGTACTAAGATTCAGATCCACGGGATCCATGTTGTACTTTTGGATCTCTGGCATTTCAAAAAACAGCACATCCCCCTGTGAAATTTTCCGATTCTTCGATATGGGCCGCCCTTCTAATCGAACAAGCGACGCATCAAACGCCCGATGAAAATCTGAGCGGCTGAGATCAGGAAAGGCTTCCGCCAGCAGTTTATCTGCACGGATTTTTTTCGTTCCCTCTGGCACGACGAATTCTGTGATACGATTACTCAATTTCCTCTGGTAGCAGAGAATCAATTTCCGCGATATAAGAATTTTTTAGTTCCTCGTCCATTCGAGCAAACCTAAATCCGTTTTTAGCAATCTTAGCCAGCTCGCTTCGCTTAAATCCAAGTCGATCGTACAAGGCTTCATATTCGCCAGAAAGCGTGTTCGCGAAGCAAAGCGGATCGTCCGTATTAATCGTGCACGCGACTCCCGCATCGAAATACCCCCGAATGGGATGATCTTCCAATTTTTCGACTACCCTAAGCTTCTCGTTGCTAATCGGACACATGTCCAAAATCACGTCTTCATCTACAAGTCGCTGGACCAAGTCTGGGTCTTCAAAAGCTCGTGTACCGTGCTGTATTCTCTCAGCACGAAGAAGATCTAAAGCTTCGTAAATCTTATCTGCTCCTCCAAATTCACCCGCATGAACTTTGACAATTTTCCCTGCTTCTTGGCACTGTTTCCAAATACGAGGGGCCCAAGCCTCCAATTTTAGCCACTCCTGCCCATGTAGATCGATGCCATCGAGATCATCCCATGTGGGGAGGGAATCGATAATCGGGCTCATCACCTCCGTGTAGCCATCACGGGTCAGGCCAGCAATCACTCTAATTTCAAGCCCCTTGGGAGCTGCTGATTTAATGGCGTGGATTAATTCATGCCCGTCTGAGCCCGTGAGTTCAATAATCGCCAAATGGAGACTGGCCTCCAAGTACTTAACATTTTGGTCTGCCAGCCCAGAAAATATGAGCTTGCAAGCTTCGTGGTACCGTTCTGGGCTCGTGTACCACGAAACAGCATGGTCGACTAGCAGCGTTTCAAATTCAACAAAATTTGGGAAACGATAACCGGGCTCACGGAAAAACGGTTTTGCCGGAAAACGATCGGGGTCCAACTCTCGCAGCAATGTATAGGGCAGCGCTCCCTCGATGTGGAGGTGCGTCTCTGCCTTGGGAATTTTCGTGAGCCAGTCCACGACAGACTCATCGACCACAGTTCTCGATTTAATCCTACCCATCCTGGATCTAAGCGACTACAGGAGGTTTTCAGGATTCAACGATTTCAATGAATCCCGGATGAAAATACCATCTTTTCGAATCAAATCACCGTCGAACCATATCTCGCCTCCACCATAATCTGCTCGCTGTATACAAACCATGTCCCAGTGAACTTGAGACTTGTTTCCGTTATCCGCTTCCTCATAGGCCTGTCCCGGAGTCAAGTGAAAAGACCCTCCGATCTTCTCATCAAAGAGAATGTCGCGCATGGGCTCCCGAATGTAGGGATTGAATCCGATGGCGAATTCGCCAATGTATCTGGCTCCGATATCAGAGTCTAGAATCTCGTTCAGGCGAGTTGTATTGCTCGATTGGGCATCCACAATCTTTCCCTCTTTGAATTCTAGCCTAATGTCGTCAAAAGACACCCCTTGGTAGACAGTAGGAGCATTGTACTGAATAACACCTTCAACACTATCTCGTATGGGACATGAGAAAACCTCACCGTCGGGAATGTTGTGAGTACCGACACAAGCGATAGCGTTTATTCCTTTTATGGAAAACGAAAGATCGGTTCCATTACCCTTTATTTCTATCCGGTCGGTCTCTCTCATCAAAGCAGCAAGCTGATTACTTCCTTCTTCCATACGATTATAGTCGAGGGTGCACACGTTGAAAAAGAAATCTTCGAAAGCCTCTGTACTCATCATCGCCTGCTGTGCCATGGATGGCGTTGGCCATCGCAATACAACCCACTTCGTATGCTTTACCCTCCAGTCCAAAACAGGCTTCATCACCTCGGAAACCATCTTAACTTGCTCGCTGGAAACATCAGAGGACTCAAAGATGTTCATCGAACCTCTGAGCGCGATGTAAGCGTCCATCGACTTCATCCGCTGTAGCTCTATGGCTCCATGGATACGCATCTGGTCCTCCGTCGCCTCGAGCACAAATTCCCGGGAAACTCGAGCGTGGTTCAGGTTCACGTAAGGGATGGCCCCGCAGGCTCTGGTCGCCCGCAGCAATTCGACGATCATCTCGTCGGGGACATCAAATGCATCAATCAACACTTTTTCGCCCGGGCCCAATCGAGTGGAGTACGAGGTCAAATTTCGTGCTAGTTTGGAGAGCCTAGGGTCGAGCATTAGGCTCTAGACAAAATAAATTTCCACAAGTTGCAACTTTCCTTGCAAACTTAACAAAAATTGGACGTAACTAGCTCGACTTAACCGCAAATGTCCGTCTTCCCTCCTCGGGAAAACAAATCTTGGATACAGCCGCGTCGAAATCGTTCACACCACGCAGTATCTCGATCTCTAATCTCAAGAAATATAAAGGTAATGGAAAATCTGTATCTTCGGGAATTCGCACCGCATCTTTTTCGGTCGTAACAATAAAATCCAAATTTGCGGCAGCTGCTTCTTTGAAAATTTCGTGGAGTTCCTCTGTATCAAATCTGTGGTGATCCAGAAAACGCTTTGTATAGATTAAATTCGCTCCGAAATCGTGCAGGAAACACTCGAAGCTTTCAGGGACCGCTATGCCACTAAACGCCCCGATTCTCTTCTTCAAGAGTTCATCTAATGGCAATCGGTTTTCTCCGTTGACCTCCTGAAGGAATTGCGGCTTGTGGGCACACTCGATCACATCCACCCCCGGATTATGCTTCTGTATCAACGCCTCCAGCTCTGGATCCGGTACCCCATCTGATTTTGTTAGAAACACGTACGACGCTCTCTTTAAATGCCTCACTGGCTCGCGAAGGATGCCGCGCGGCATTAGATGCTGATTCCCAAAAGGGTTGCTTTTATCCACAAGGAGGAGATTGAGACGCCCTTTTAAGGGCAAGTACTGAAACCCATCATCCAAAACCAAAGTGTCGCATCCAAATCGTTTTATCGCGTAGGTTCCACTCTTCACTCGGTCTTTATCGACAAGGACGATAACTCCCGGAAGATTTCTTGCCAACATGAAAGGCTCATCGCCCGCGAATTCAGAATCGAGTAGAACGGCCTCGCCATCGCTTACAATTTTGGGCGGGGGAGGATCCTCTCCGGTTACAAACGTCCTCCAGAGTTTTTGCAAGCGAGACTCTTTCGTTATGTCTTTGCTCTTGTACCCTCGACTCAGAATAGCCACTCGCCTTCCCCTTTGCTGAAGCGAACGGGCAAATTTCTCCACAACCGGAGTTTTACCGGTTCCCCCTACAGTGAGATTGCCAACGACAACCACTAAGCATCCCAAGGGCTGATCCTTCAAAATCCGTTTCTTGTAGAGGAAAAAACGAAGACGCGCCAAAAAACCAAAGATTAGGGAAAGCCCATAAAGAAACAGGCCAAGAGCGAACGCTCTTTTTCCCCGCCGCCGATCATAAAAAACATCGACCGCAAACTCCCCGATTTGAGAAAGCGTTTTTCTAAAACGTGAAATTGCCATACTACGCTGTAAACCAGCAACTAAGAATCCAAAATATGGGGTTAATCGTTTCTCGATTACGAGAGGAAAAGCAACTTTGCTTCAAAAGCGTGTACAACCTAACTCTAGAAAATTTGTACTTGCCACAAGTTAATCCGTGCTTCATCGACCCGCTTTTAAGGATTTAGAGGGAGTCGTATGGTCTCCTTGCAGAAGAAAGTCGACTCATAGGAAAAAAATTTTGGTAACCAACCAGCAGAAGCAATTTTGACTACCCACTCAAAGAAACAACAATGAAGTCCCTTGTAATTGCCGAGAAACCCAGTGTCGCCAAAGACCTCTGCAAAGCCTTAGGTGGCACATTCGCGAAGCAGGACGATCACTTTGAAAACGACGACTACGTCGTTACTTCCGCAGTGGGGCACATCGTCGAGCTTTGCATGCCCGAAGACTACGACAAACGAGATGCCTTCTGGAGACTCGCAAATCTACCAATCATTCCCTCCACATTTAAGCTAAAGCCAATTGAAACGACCGAATCTAAGTATAAGGGGGTCAAGAGACTCATCAACCGAAAAGACGTTGGCACCATCATCAACGCTTGTGACGCCGGCCGTGAGGGAGAACTCATCTTCAGCTACTTGTACAAACTTTCGAAAAGCAAAAAACCAGTAAAACGACTTTGGATGCTCTCGATGACACCCTCTAGTATTAGAGAGGCATTCCAAAACATGAAATCGGGAGATGAGATGAAAAATCTCGCCGAGGCGGCACAGTCACGATCGGAAGCGGATTGGCTCATTGGAATCAACTGTACTCGCGGAGTGACGAAGCGACTATACGGTTCTCGAGCCGGAAATGTAGCAGGAGTTGGTCGCGTACAAACACCTACGTTGGGCATGGTAGTAGAACGCGAACGTGAAATAGAGAAGTTCAAGCCAAGAGACTACTGGCAAATCGTCGTAGAATTCCAAATTTCTAATGGAATTTACCAAGGAACCTATCAAAAGCCGGACTTCAAGAAATCAGATGACCAGCATGATCGAATCGATCGTATTTGGGCAGAGAGTGCAGCCAATGCCCTCGTCGAATCGGTCATGAGCGGTGGGAAAGCCACCGTCTCAGATGAGACAAAGAAGTCCCGTCAAGCCGCGCCCCGTCTTTACGACCTAACCACACTGCAACGTGAAGCCAACAACCGCTTTGGCTATCCCGCTCGTCGCACTCTCCAGCTTGCTCAAGCCCTCTACGAAAAGCACAAGATGATCACGTACCCGCGTACGGACTCTAAAGCTCTCCCAGAAGACTATCCTGAAACCTGCGCAAGAACTCTCAAGAGTCTTGACAATGATCTAGCCGACCCCGCGAGAAAGGTCGTCGCCAGAAACTGGATAAACCCTTCCAATAAACGAGTTTTCAACAACAAGCAGATCTCTGATCACTTCGCCATTATTCCAACTCCTGAGAGCCCGAAAAAGCTAAACGATGACGAAGCGAAGATTTACGACATGATCGCCCGTCGTTTTATCTCAATCTTCTACCCATCTGCCGAATTCAATGTTACGACGCGTTTCAGTGAGGTAGAAACTCACATTTTTAAGACTGAAGGCAAAGTTCTCGTCGACCCTGGCTGGCTGGAAGTTTACGGGAAGTCGGTTCTCAAAGCAGACCCTGAAACCCTTCCTGCACTGAGTGATGCTGATGGCAACCCTCCCCAGTCAAGTATTTCCGAAACCGAGTGCAAACACGAACAGACAAGGCCACCCGCCCGATACACGGAAGCCACTCTGCTTTCTGCGATGGAAAGCGCTGGTAAGCTCGTCGAGGAGGATGAACTTGCAGAGGCTATGAAGGAAAGCGGGTTGGGAACTCCCGCAACTCGAGCAACCATTATAGAGCGATTGATCGCCGAAAGATACATGGAGCGGGACCACCGGTCACTCGCTCCAACACCAAAAGCGGAAACCCTCCTCGACTTCCTCGCAGCAATCAAAGCAGACGCTTTAACTAAGCCTGCACTAACCGGAGAATGGGAATTCAAACTACATAAAATCGAGGACGGGGAACTCGACAGCAAGACCTTCATGAAAGAGATCGTCTCGATGACAAAAGCCGTAGTCGAGAGCATCAAATCGTATGAGGAGAGCGACGACGACTTGTCACCCAGTGACTTAGTATCACCCTATGATGGCGAACCACTTTTCGAATCGCTAAGAGCTTACCGAACAAAGGACAACTCTTTCGCAATCTATAAAATCATAGGGAACCGAAAGATGGACAGAGAGGAGTTGCGCGAACTTCTTGAAAAGAAACGCATTGGCCCAATCGACGGCTTTCGTTCGAAACGCGGCAAACGCTATAGCGCCTACCTTAATCTGGACGATGAGACCAAGCGAGTTAAGTTCGACTTCGGCAACGGAGATGAACAGGGCGGTGAAATCGACTTTTCAGCACTGACCCCTTTCGCCAAGTGCCCACGCACGGGCGGGGATGTTTACGAAACTGCCAATGCCTATGTGGTAAATTTACCGAACGGCAAAAGTGATGCTAAACCAATTCGCATTAGCAGAAAAATATTGGACCGCGAGATCCCGCGTGAACAAGTGATCAAACTTCTCGAAACTGGGAAAACTGATCTTCTCGACAAGTTTTGGTCAAAACGCACAAAGCGGCCTTTTGATGCGTATTTGGTTATTAACGACTCTGGGAAAACGAATTTTGAGTTTCCGCCGCGGGCACCCAAGAAGGCTGCGAAAAAAGCTCCGAAGAAAAAGATCGCCCCAAAAATCTAGCTACTCTTCCCCCTTCGAGTAGCGTGCGACAAATTCCTAGTTGAAGCATAATAAACAAGCGAATATTCATTGGCCAAGTTTAAGTAAGTTGCTAATAATTAGGTTTTAAGGTGCGTATACCTTAATCCAAGGCTTTGCAATTCTGACAGCTTAATCGATCTCTTAATCCACACTGTAATGGCATCAACGGCCAATCAAACCAAGTGATCTATACTCTGAGGCTTAATTTTCTAATTCATGAAAGTGATCAGTATTTACTTTGTACACATTAGTGATTTCAACACATCATCCAGCTTCGATTCGATGTGGTGGCATAACGTTCCTTGTCATCAACTCATTGCTCGGATTCTCTATCGCACTTATCGTCATTAAGCATTAAAAGGATCCCGATAATGTCGATGTTGAGTTGATACTTTCAATCCTGAACTCCAAACTCACATTGTAATCTTCAACGCCACAAACCTGTTTTAGAAAAACGGAAGTCACGTAATATTTTTCAACAGCGCGTGGACTCCCCAATCGGCACTACCTGCCAATTGCGTAGACCTTAAAACCAATATCAATTAGCTCTTTTCTATTCGCGATATTTCGCCCGTCGAAAATGAAGGCGGGTTTCATCATGCGGTCGTAGATTTTTCGATAATCCAGATCCCTGAATTCATCCCACTCGGTTAATATCGCTAGTGCATGAGCCCCTTCAACTGCCTCGTATGCGTCACTGCAGACTTCAATTTTTTCTTCACGGTTGGACTCAGTCTTCGCTCCGAGTTCTGAATAGATTTGATCCGAGGTTACTTTCGGATCATAAATCGCCAACTTGGCTTCCTCTTCAAGAAGATCTCTACCGATGTATATTGCAGGCGATTCCCGCGTGTCATTTGTGTCTTTTTTGAACGCAAATCCAAGAATCGCTATCCGCTTGCCGTTAACGGTGTTGAAGAGGGAATTAATAATACGATTTGAGAATCGCCGCTTTTGCCAGTCATTCATACCAATGACACATCGCCAGTATTGTGCTACTTCTGTAAGGCCAAAATGTTCACACAAATAAACCAAATTGAGCAGGTCTTTCTGAAAACAAGAGCCGCCAAATCCGACTGACGACTTCAAGAATTTTGACCCAATTCTGGAATCCTTACCGATCGCAGAGGCTACTTCATCAACATTCGCTCCCGTTTCCTCGCACAAGGCAGAAATTGAATTAATGCTAGAAATTCTCTGGGCGAGAAAGGCATTCGCCACCAATTTTGACAATTCAGATGACCATAAATTGGTTTGGATAATCTTATCCCTCGAAATCCAAGTTGCATAGACACCTGCCAGGGTTTCCATCGCCGTCTTACCTTCAGGCGTTTCCTCACCCCCGATGAGAACGCGATCTGGATTGTCAAGGTTCTCCATGGCCGTACCTTCCGAAAGAAATTCAGGATTGGAGAGCACCTGAAAACTGATGCTGTCGCTTGAGTTAGCACTAAGCACCGCTTTCAACGACTCTGCAGTCCTTACGGGAATCGTTGATTTCTCTATTACAATTTTTGATCTATCTGAGTGCGCTGCGATGTCACGGGCACAGAGTTCGACATATTTCAGATCTGCTGCCCTGCCCGCAGCCGCGCCATAGGTTTTTGTGGGGGTTCCCACACTTACGAAAATGACGTCAGCCTCACGGATTGCGTTTACCTTGTCAGTTGTAAAAAATAAATTTACCCCACGGCACGTCATTACGATCTCATCCAATCCCGGCTCAAAAACAGGAAGCTCGTCCGAGTTCCAAGCGGCGATCTTGGCTTCGTTAATGTCTGCAACCGTGACTGTAATATGAGGACACTTGTGAGCGATCATCGCCATCGTTGGACCACCTACGTAGCCCGCTCCTAAACAACAAATTTTCATATTAAAAAAAGCCCAAACAATAGGAAAAACAGACCCTCAGATCCGATCTCTGACAAGTGATGTCAGAGTGATCAATCGATTTCGCCCATTTTTTTCCTAGAATCGACATCTACCGCCGTTTCATTATGAGGTTTCCATTTTTTGGACTGCCTACCCAAGTTTGAATAGGAAAGTTCGCTGCCCGTCTTAGCCTTATATTCTCTATTCAAGTGTTTAGATTTGCAGAATTGGAGCGTTTTCATTCTCTCCGACAACGATGAGCGACAAGGAGTCCACACAGGTAAACAACTTGGTAGCCCGAGCTCACAATGGTGATCAAGCGGCATTCGGAAAGCTAGTTGATTTAAATCACAACCGATTCTTTGGCCAGATACTTTGCAAGGTTAGCAATACTGAAGACGCAAGAGATGTTACTTAGCTTGCATGGATTAAGGCTTGGAAAAAGATTGGAACTTTTCACTTCGAGTCCGCATTTCGAGCTGGATCTACCGAGTCGCCACATTCACAGCCCTAGACGCAATCAAGAAGAGAGATTCGAGGAAGCAAACGAACATCGATGATCTTGAAGAAGCGAATATCACAGGTGATTCAACATCCTTGATTGCACCCCCCCGAACAAGTAAGTAATCTTGACAACCAAGTGATCGGAGAGGGTTCGATAAAAGCTTTGAACAGGCTCGGAGAAAATCACAAAGTGGTGCTGATTTGAAGAGAAATTGACGTACTAACCTTCAAAAAGATCGCCGCAAAAACCAATTCTAGGACCAGCACTGCTTTGTCCAGAATTTTCAATGCCCGCAACGCCATTAAATTTTATATGAAAGAGTTCCTGTCATGAACATTAGAAAACTACTTGCCCCTACAACACTGCTCGCAATCTGCGTTCAATTTGCCGCGTCAGACGCCTCTACTCAACAAACCAGCGTTAGTGCGACTCTCATCTTTGCGTCCTAGCAAGGTGAGAGTATCAACCCTGCTCTCAAAGCCTATGAGGGCAATTTGAAAAAGCTGTTCAGATACATTTCACTCAAGCTGCAGGGATGTTCTAATGCGAGCCTGAGCATACCCGTAAAATCGAGAATCAGCCTTTGTACTGGCCATCGGGTTGAGCTTAATGCCCAACCAAGCGACTGGAGCAAAGTTCGCCTTAGCGTTAAATGGTCTGACTTACGCCGAATGTTGTTAAACACCACGTTCAACCAAGACAAGGGTAAGCCTCTCATTTTAGGAGGGCCTTCTGCTCCATCTCAAAATGGCAACCTGATCCTAATTCTACTTCCAAAATACAGCTCCAGGCTCCCTGAGCTAAATAGATTTGGAGACATGAGTGAACGCATGGCATATCGCAACTGCCGCTGCATCGGCTTCATCGTGAGCCATAGTGCGTCCGTGTCCAACCAGTCCCATAACCGTACGCGCAACCTGGTCTTTGCTGGCCCGCCCAACGCCGACGACCGCTTGCTTCACTCGGAGCGGGGCGTATTCAAAAACCGACTTTCCTGAAACAGCTGCTGCCGCTATCGCTGCTCCCCTCGCAGCTCCTAGTATCTGAGCTGTTTGAAAATTTTGCACGTAAATCGTCTGCTCTACTGCCACCGCGTCGATCGCATAAGTTTCTAGGAGCTCCGTCACGTTTGCGTTTATCTGCCCCAAACAATCAAACATTGAGATTGAAGGCTTAATTTTCACCGTTCGGCTATGAAGCAATAATCGTAGATCCGCCTTGGAAAACTCAATTACAGCGAGCCCGGTCCCCCTCAGACTGGGGTCGATACCGAGAATCACGCCATTGAATGGAATCCGAGAATTCACGTATCCACTCTTTGAAGAAGAATGAGTCGATTTCCCACTAACTTTGTCAGCCCAAAGTTGCCTTGAACTTTTTTTAGCCATAGATAGCGAAGACCTCCTTTATCGAGTTCCAGATCATGTATCCAACGGCTACGATTGTAAGCCAAAACGCACTTCTCTCAAACCACAATTGATTCACCCTCTTTGCAAAAGAAAACCCAAGAAATGCACCCGCGACAACAAATGGAACCAATCGTACATTCGCACTCGCACTTTCAATCGTAATGATATTCAAATACACAAGAAAAGGAATCTTAAAAAAATTCAGTAAAGTAAAGAAGTAGACGCTCGTTCCGAGAAATGCCATCTTCGGCATCTGCATCGCCAAAAGGTAGAGGGTCATCAGGGGTCCTGCTGCATTGGAGATCATAGAGACGAATCCCGCCATCCCCCCAATAACTGGCCCCACACCTGGTGCGAGAAGACCAGACTTTTTGATGTTTCCGGTATTTCGGTTCGATAGGTGAAGGGCAATCATCACGAGAAAGGACATGCCAATTAAGAGTCTAGCCTGTGCATTGTCGATATTTCCGAGTACAAAAAAGCCGACAACTACGCCGATACCAGCCCAAGGAATCAGTTTTAGTATTTTAAGCCAGTCGGCATGACGCCGAAACGCGATCAATGCACAGATATCTCCAACCACGAGCAGAGGAAGTCCAAATCCAGTAGCATCCTTGGCCAGCAGGATATTTTGAAAAATAGCAACGTTGAGAATCCCTAAACCAGGAATTCCGCATTTGCTCATTCCAATAATCATAGCGGCTATTCCGAAGAACAGCCACTGCCAGAGTTCATAGGCCATCCGCCAACCACGAAGGATAGCCAATCAAAGGGCAATGCATAAAATCCAACCATTAAATGTCTAATCGGCCCGCATAAACGAATCAATCTAAGGTAAGAAGCGATCCCAATCCAAATCAACAGTGACGGCAGAAAATGTCTCGCTTATGATCCTTTTTCATCACCTCTGCTTCGACGCATTGCTTTCCTGTTCTCTAACTTCCAGCATAGTCTGTTTTTTTCCTCCCAATCTCATAGGCTTCGAAATTAATCTGCCTACAATAGCGATCTGCCATCTATCCGAAGAATCTCGAGAACGTCAGGTCATCCATCCCAAACTTCATTTCAGTGGTGAATTCCTCATCACTTTTAAAACAAGCGCCTCCAAAATGGTTGTTCGCCCCAACGCGATCCTCTCCGATATCCACCGGGACGAGGTCCTCTTTCAAAAAGTTTTCGTTCTCCTCTTTTTCTCCACAACCGTGAGTTCCCGATGCGGCTCCCATTCGTCACTCGGCACGGCATTAACCCATAAGGTAGCCTGCTCGATCAATCTGCCAGAACGCTACTACTAGATCTCTACGACGTGCATACCTTAGCTTCGCCGTACCTCCATGGTTTTCCTCAAAACGGTTCCTTACCAGAACTTTATCGAGCTTCTACTGAATTTTCGAATCATCATAGTCAGCCCCGTTGAGACTGAAACCACCGATAGAAAAAAAGATGGAAGTGGCGAAGGAGATTGTTGTTTTTCCAAAAATTCCAAATTTTTTCGGAATTTGAATGGCTATTTTTATTAGTTGCGACACCAAGATTTCTCATCGAAAGATAGAAAGTGAATTTCAACAAAAATGATACTTAACCTTAAACGAGCACGCTCTATTCAACCGAGAGACTTGGCACCTACAGGTAGTTCACTTTACAAAAAGCCCGTTCCACACCGATCTTAAATAGTCTACTTTTAACCAGAGCGAAAAGCGATTTATGCCCTCACTAGAAACCTCAAAAACAGTCGTTATATTCGGGATCAGTCTATTGGCTCTCTTTCCTGAACTTTACTCTCAAGAGGAAAGCGGCGTTCTTCAACTTTCCCCGCTCGTAATCGACGCGGACCGACTGGTTCAGCCTCAAGAGGACGACGACTCCAATGCAGGAATGACCTTGTCAAACAATCTTTTAGGTAGTGCTCAAATTGGCCTTTTGGAATTGTCTGATGCCATCGCCCAGTATCCTGCCTATGCCGCATTTAGGAAGACTCCAGCGAGAGCGGCCCACCCAACCACCCAAGGCGTGAGGCTTCGAAATCTTGGAATTAACTCCACGTCCCGATCTATAGTTACTCTTGATGGCGTGCCTCAGAACGACCCTTTCGGGGGCTGGATCTATTGGCAGAAATACCACGCCTCCTCTCTTTACGATATCCAGGTAAAGCCCTCAAGTGGTAGTGAAGCCTGGGGAAACTACGGAACAGGCGGCCACATATCGCTGAAATCGATTTCCCCAAAAGAGTCACGTATTCATACTAAGTTAACCGGCGGAAGCGAAGGAACGAAAAGTGCCTCAATCTCATCTGACACTAAAATCTCGCAAAACGTTTCGTTAAACCTCTCGGCTCTTAACGCAGAAACTGACGGATTTTACACGCTTCGTTCAGATCAACGCGGATCGATTGACCAAAAAGCAAACTCAGAGGCCCATGCCTACCAAGGCCTTCTGCGAATCGAGGCAAATGAATCCTGGCTTTTTACACTACGAGCGGCACTGTTTGAGGAAGATCGATTGAATGGGACGCCCCTATCATTCAATGGAACTGAAGCGACCGACTTTTCAATCACCGCTCTCCATCGTTTCGAAGATTCAGATTCAGGATTCAATATCGTTGCCTACACCCAGGAACGTGACTTTCACAATCAATTCACCTCAGTAACCAATGATAGAAATTCCGAACGGCCCGCGCTAGATCAATTTGCCATGCCGGCAGGAGCAGAAGGGGCAAGCTTCAACTTCTTCACACGAATTGCTGAGAAACATGACTTTTCTATTGGGGGAGACATCCGATTGCTGGAGGGCGATATCAATGAACGCTTTCGAAACTTAGGAAACGGTTTCACTCGGCTCAGAAAGGCGGGCGGAGAACAAGAGATATTCGGCCTTTTTTCTACCTCACAGATTCTCCTTTCCAATAAATCGCGCCTCGCAGCAACCCTCCGGGCTGATAAAGTAAAGAATACCGACGGCCAGCGACAAGAATGGAACACAGAGAGCAACGCTCAGATTCGCAACGATCGGATCAGACCAACCATTGAAAGCTTTTTTTCCAACAATCTAACTTTATATCACGACTTTTCTCAGAACCTGAGAGGCATGATACGGCAATCAAGCGGATTTCGAGCTCCGACTTTGAATGAGCTCTATCGGCCTTTCAGGGTCAAGAACGACATTATTGAAGCAAACCAGAATCTCAATACCGAAAAGCATCTCGGGTTCGAAGCCGGACTACGGTTTAAGGCTGACGATTCTTGGTCGATCAGCACAAACGTCTTTACCTATAGCCTAGACGACATGATTGCCAATGTGGTCCTTTCAAGCGAGCCAGGTTTTAATCCGCTATGCGGGTTTGTTCCCAGTGGTGGTTCCTGCGGACAACGCCTCAATCTTTCAGAGAGCACGGTAGAAGGTTTCGAAATAATCTGGGAATCCCAATTAACCGAGACATTCAACACCCGTGCCCGATTTCTCTACGCACCCAGTGAAATTGATTCCAATGATGCAATTCCAGAACTGAACGGAAATGAGTTCCCCCACTCATCCCCTTTCCGAGCAAATATTGCGCTAGACTGGCTTCCACGAGATGAAATGAAAATTTGGTCTAGAATCCGCTATCAGGAAAACGAATACGAAGATACGGGAAACCGGAGAATCCTGAAAGATTCTTTTCAAATTGACGGTGGCATCCAATACGCGCTTTCAGACCAACACGCTCTGTCCCTCCATATTGAAAACCTATTCGATGAGGAAATCGAGACTGGCATTTCGTCGGCCGGCCTCGTCTCAATCGGAGCCCCTCGAACATTCTGGTTTTCCTGGGACTTCTCTCGCTAGAAATTCAGTGAGCCCCTCATCGCCCTAGCGCTTTAAAAACTACTAAGTAGGAGGTAGACTGCGTACCCACCCAGCAATGCAATGCCTGTCAACTTTGTCAGGTGAGTCTTGCAAATGAATGTGGATACTTGAAATATCAGCATTAATCCGATCATCGCAGGGAAAATTAAAGTAAAGAACTCACCACTCGCAAGCAGACCACCCGGCGTGACGGATGCGGAAGCTCCCGCGACCAACAGAATATTCAGAATGTCCGCACCTACCACGTTCCCAATCGCGAGTTCGCCATGCCCCTTTCGAACCGCGGTCACAACGGTGACCAATTCGGGAAGCGACGTTCCAAAAGCGACTAGCGTTGCTGCTATAATGGATTGAGGCACCTGAGCTCGTATCGCGGTTTCCTCGACCGCATGTATCAACAAATGGGAGGAGGATATTACCAATGTTAGTCCAATCAGTATTTTAACAAAAATCACAGCTGTGGAACCTTTCTCATGGGACTCCACACCAAAATCTTCTCTGACGTTTTTCGCCCAGTGTACTGACGCCCACAGGTATCCCGCGAGCAACCCGAGAAATACGAAGCCTATGATCTGAGGAAAGCGCCCGCCACCTACGAATACCGAACTCAAATTGCTGAAGGGCAGACAAACGGCAATAACGAGGAATCCCAGCACCAAACAGAGCAGACCCTGTCGTCGCATTAAATACAGATTTATCGGCACTTTGCCGCACAGTGTAGCTAAACCTAGGATCAAGCCCGTATCGCAAATGACTGACCCGATCGCGTTACCCAGTGCCATGTCTGGCTTTCCGTTGATCGCGGACATCAAAGAAATCATTACTTCCGGTAATGTGGTCCCTAGGCTCACAATCGTAGCCCCAATGATCACTTTGCTTATACCATGACGGATTGACAGAGTCACGGCTTCTTCAACTAGAACGTCAGCCCCTTTTCCTAGTACCACTATGCAGACCGCGATCACTACCAGCAATAGGTAAGTAGGCAAATCCTGCACGAATTCAGTCAGTAGTTCTTCCATTGTTCAGGTGAGCGTTATACTAGAAATCGATCGATTTACTTACTTGGGTGGACAGTGCAGTCAAGAACACACCGAAGATTCCACTTGCAACCCAATCAACCAATCTTAAAGCGGCAGGAGCAATGTTGGAAACGACCATAAACTACGATTATCGATTCGGTGGAGTTGAACGCCTTTACGGACCAGGAGGCCTCGATAGAATTCGCGGGGCCAGTGTTCTCGTGGTCGGTATTGGAGGCGTGGGATCATGGGTTACTGAGGCACTGGCTCGGTCCGGGATCGGGTCAATCACGCTCGTTGATCTCGACGACATTTGTGAGAGTAACATAAACCGCCAAATTCACGCTCTGGATGGGCAAATCGGAAAGCCAAAGATTGAAGCGATGGCCGAACGCTGCCGGCTCATAAATCCCGAGGCGACTATACGCGTACTCCACACATTCTTCACAGAGAAAACTGCTGAGGAAATATTCAGAGAACCTTATGAATATGTCATGGATGCCATCGACAGTGTTAACCACAAATGCGCCATGATCGATTATAGTCGAAGAAGAGGCATTCCCATTTTGACCTCAGGAGGAGCCGGTGGACGTATCGATCCGACCAAAATCCAAATCTCCGATATCACGAAGTCGTACAACGACAAACTCCTCCAGCGAGTAAGAAAGAAACTAAGACAAGATTACGGCTACCCTCGCGAGAGAAGGCGCCGGTTTAAAGTCGAGTGCGTGTTCTCGCCCGAGGAAGCTCGCTATCCCGAATCCTGCGATAGAAAATACGGCGACACAAGCAGTAGGCGACTTGACTGTGCATCAGGCTATGGAGCAGCCGCCCAGGTAACTGGAGCTTTTGGTTTTGTTGCAGCAGCAAGAATCGTTCAAAAAATCGCGAAGTCTGGAGATTAAATGATAGTTACCGACCTTAACCCGAAAGGAGGTATCGGAGCCAACTCCCTCTTTGTGGAATTAGACTCCTTTAATTTTATCGTTGATGCCGGGCTCAATCCTAAATTTGCAGGAAACTTGGCTACTCCAGACTACACACTGATCAGGGAAGCCTATATCCATTTCATCGTTATTACCCATTGCCACCTCGACCATATTGGTTCGCTACCCGTCTTGATGAGAAAGCATCCTGAAGCGAGAGTCTTCATGAGCCAGGCCAGTCAAATGCTCATTGAACGCATGCTACACAACTCCTGCAATGTCATGACAAGGCAAAGAGCCGAAAAGAATATTCCCGAATATCCACTTTTCACTCATGAAGAAATCGATCAAGCAGCGGAGAGATTCGAAACTATTCCCTTTAGCAAACCAATCCAGCTTTCAGAGGCTGACGATGAAATTGAGCTGACACTCTACCCTGCTGGACACGTGGCGGGAGCTGGAGGACTGGAAATCTCGAGCTCGGGAAAGCGGTATTTCTTCTCTGGAGACGTACTATTTGATAATCAATATACTCTAGACGGAGCCAGTTTTCCAATCGAAAACCGCTTTGAGACGGTCTTCCTCGAAACCACTCGAGGTGAAACCCAGAGCCCAAAAGAACAGACAAGAGCGAGTGAGATCGATCGTTTACTGAAAACTATAAAGAATGTCCTGCGTCGCGGAGGATCAGTACTCATACCCGTTTTCGCCTTAGGCCGAATGCAGGAAATACTCACACTGATTAACAACGCTCGAAAAGACGGCCTCCTACCTACTTGTCCCATTTTTGGAGCAGGTCTTGGATTGGCAGTGGCAGACCATCTGGATCAGATTTCCAAACGAACCGGTCAGGCTAAATTCACCCGCAAGACGATTAAGGAACTCCGACTTCGTCGACCGCCACGTGGAATGACACCGGGCAAGGAACCACCCGAACAGGGCATCTATATTCTGAGCAGTGGAATGATGGTCGAACATACCCCCAGCTATAATTTCGCCGCAAGTCTCCTCCCTCAAGGTCGCAACGCGATCTGCTTTGTCGGATATTGTGATCCTGAAACCCCTGGAGGCAAACTTCTGGAAACCAAGCCAGGAGAGATTTTTCTCTTTGATACCATCGACTATCAGACGCCAGCGAGAGCGCAAATCGAACGCTTTGAAATGAGCGGACATGCAGGTCGAGAAGAACTTCTAAAATTCGCTCTGAGAACACATCCCAAGAAAGTCGTTCTAACTCATGGAGACCCAGGGGCACGGGCCTGGTTCGCTATCGCCTTAGCCGAAAATGACCCCAACCTAATCGTCATTGATCCCAAGCCGCTTGAGCCCTTTGAATTGTAGTTTGTCCATTCTTAGGACCAACCCAATCCGGCTATTACCAAATATTATTCATCAATGAAGTACAGACGACTTGGCACAAGCGACATACGCGTATCAGAAGTTAGCCTCGGATGCTGGACACTTGGAGGACTCAACTGGATCGAAGGCCATGCGACGGGATGGGCGAATGTTGATCCCTATGAAATTGAATCCGCAATAAAGATTGGCATCGATGGAGGCATCAACCACTTTGACAACGCAGACGTTTACGGAAATGGGGATGCCGAACGACTTCTCGCAAGTTGTCTCCAAAATATTGGGATTAAAAGCGACTCTTTTATAATTGCGTCGAAAGTCGGTCACTACAAGGGTACCGCAGCCCACGCTTACGAGAAAATTCATATTCGTCGGCAATGCGAACAGTCGCTCATAAATCTACGTCGCGAGTACCTTGATATTTACTATTTACATCATGCAGACTTTGGGCCCAACGACAGATACTTGAATGACGCTGCGGAAACCATGCAAGCACTTCAGGCTGAAGGTAAAATCCGCCTTATAGGTCAGTCTGCCTACCGGTCTTCACATTTCAAAAAGTCTGTGCCAATTATTAAGCCAACCGTCCTTCAAAGCTGGGCCCATGCTATGGATACGAGATTCGTTGAAAGAAGCAGTATCGTCGGTCAACTGCTCGAGAAAAATAATCTATCGTTCATAGCATTCAGTCCACTCAACCAGGGGCTTCTTCTAGACAAATTTGATCCCGAAAACCCTCCAGTCTTCGAATTGGGCGACCATCGTAGAAACAGTACTAAATTTTCCAAGGAAGCACTTGCGAGACTAGCTCCACACTTGGATGCGCTCAAGTGCCGATTCGGCAATTCCACTTTGGACCTTGCCAGCGTTGCTTTACGGTTCGTCCTTAATAACAACCGGATTGCTTGTGTTATACCAGGCTTTCGAAACGAGTGGCAGGTTTCATGCAACCTAGCCGCGTGTGATCGAGAATTGAACAAAGAAGACATGGCGTTTATCCGCGATGTTTTCAGCAAAACAAATACAAAGGTTGCTAAAGTGAACCAGACCAACGGTTAAAGTCCGTCCAAAACTTGCTAGTATTGAACCATAGCAGCATTCAATTCCACCGCTTTCAATAAAGCCTATTTGGCTCTTTTCGTTTGCCATAATTCGAAGTGCTGACTCTCTTTCAATAGGCGACTTCGAATTCACAGAAGTAAGCGCTGTCTGCAAACTCTTAGGAGTTCCTGGAGCCATCGCCCCTAGAATTCTCAAGTACGCAGAACGCCAATACACGTTTTCTTCATTCAGGAGCAAGCGATGCACATCAGTCCATGAATCCTCTTCCCCCTTGTAATACGAATTCAAAACTCCTGCTCGATCGCCCAAAACCAACCTGCGTTCAGAATTTGGATGACGGTTTACTCTTCCATGAATAGCTTAAAACCCGACTAGCATAGCCCAGGTCGTCACGTTTCTTGGTTCATTAAAACCTTCATGGTCGATTCCTCCCGTTCCACTAGCCTAAATAATACCAAAAATAGCGAAGAAAAAAGTCCAATATACATTCCATTTAGGTCTACTCCAACGAGCCTCATTCAATTCGCTATGCAGCCTTTTGAGAAAGAACCCAAGACATCAGAGTCAAAAAGCTCGTCAGACTTGATTTTTTCCCAATAAGCATCGAATACAACGCAACTGTAACTTCATCGGGGGAAATCCGTCCTTACCAATTACGGAATAAATCTATATCTCCGTGTCCAACCACTACCAACTTTAAGGAACTCATCATTTAGAATGAAATCAAACGATAACATCGACTCGAAACACTTTCGTGCGGCAATGCGATTCGCGATCGCCACGGCAGCAACCTCCTTCTTTGCAAGCACAACGTTAGCCGTAAAGACGGCCCGAGTCTTCATCGACTCTGAAGCATCTAATACCTACAACGAGGTCAAAGAAAACGATGGCGGAGCCAAGTACGAGACTTACGTTTTCATAAAAGGAAATTTCTACGACGGTGATTTCGCCGACAAAAGTCTCATAACCGCTAGCTTTGAAGAAGTAGCCGCGACGCTCGCGGAAAACATGAAGCAGCGCAATTACTACCCTTCATCAACTCCCAGTGAAGGCGACCTTTTGATTGTCGTTCACTATGGAACAACTAGTGTAGAATCGGATTTGGAAGAACTCTTTATGCTCGATGCTACAGATCCTTACGCACAGGGAGAGAACAGCGAAGGTTCAGAGGAAGAACCTGGCTTTTCCGAAGTATACAGCGACGACTTTGTCGATTTGGCTGATCTAAGTGACTTCGGCTCAAACAACACCGTCCAGCACCAACGGACGATGCGGAATAATCGCCTAGGCATTAGCAAGGCATTGAATCGAAAAAACATAACATCGACCGAGGAATTCGACCTCCGAGTCGAAATGCAGGACGAGCGGTATTTCATTATTCTCATGGCATACGACTACGAAAAATTGAGATCGGAAAACGAAAGAGAACTTCTTTGGACGACCCGCTTCAGTGTACCCTCGATTGGAACAAATTTTGAAGATGCCTACCCCGCCCTTGCTAGAGCTGCTAGTGCCTTCTATGGCACCAGCTTGGAGAAATACGCCAAAAAAAGCACGCATTTCGGCACTGGCACCGTCGACATCGGCACGCTCGAAACGGTGGGCGTCGAAGAAGACGCCTCTGCAAACCAATCTTCTTCACAAAAATAGCTCAATCGATGGCTGTCCCAATGCAAATATGCCAAATTCAATATTCAAGCCGGGCATTTTGTGCCTAATCACCCTTTTCTTCCCGCTTTCCTCCAAGGGGAACGAAAACACTCTGGAAATTGCCTCTGAACTCGCTCAACAAGCAGTGGAAAGCTCCCTGGCCTTGGAGATTGCCACAGACCTGACGACCGATATCGGTCCCCGCCTCTTCGGCTCGGAAAGTGAAAAGCGGGCGGTGGAATGGGCGAGAGCTCGATTTGAGGAATATGGTTTCGACAATGTATGGATTGAGCCATTTCCCGTTGATCGTGGCTGGGAAAGAGGGTTCGAAACGGCTTCGATTACGCATCCCGCACCTCAAAACCTTGTTATTACCGCTCTCGGCGGAAGCGTTCCCACGCCAGAGGGCGGAATCGAAGCAGAAGTAGTCGTCTTTAAAACAATCCAAGCCCTGCTCGATCAACCAGAGAGCTCCCTAGACGGCAAAATTGCGGTTGTGACCCAGGCGATGGAGATTGGCGGATACGGAAGATTTTCTGGCCCCATTCGCCAGAACGGACCATCGGAAGCGGCTAAACGAGGAGCAATTGCCTATTTGATGCGGTCCGCTGGAACCGACAACGACCGAATGGCACATACCGGTGTCACAAGTTACGAACCAGGAGTTCGTCGCATTCCCGCCGCTGCGCTCTCGGTTCCCGATGCACAGCAGATAGACCGTCTCGCAGATCGCCAAAAATCGATACGTATCAAACTTTTGCTTACTCCAAAAGAGCTCGGGACAGTTACAAGCCACAACCTTATTGCTGAAATTAAGGGGAGCAAAAAACCGGACGAGATCATCTTGCTTGGCGCCCATATAGATTCGTGGGATCTCGGCACGGGTGCGATCGACGATGGGGCGGGGGTAGGCGTGGTTATGGCAGCATCTAAGCTGATTCGCGACCTGCCCAATCCTCCAAAGCGAACGATTCGTGTCGTTCTGTTTGGGGCTGAGGAAATTGGTATCTACGGAGGCAACTACTATGTCGAAAAGCACCGCGACGAACTTTCAAAACACATTATCGCCGTCGAGGCTGATGCCGGCCAAGGCCCCGTTCACACATTTAACATTGGGATAGGAAACCCGCTCGATCCGAGCCTTTCCATTATTCGTAAAGCCCTTGAACCGCTCGGAGTAAAGGCGGGCCGAGCAAAGTCCCGGGGCGGTCCCGACATAGCACCTCTGAGCAATCTCGGTGTTCCCGTTGTCGGTTTGGACATGTTCACGCGTGACTACTTTGATCTTCATCATACCGCGAACGATACAATCGATAAAATCATACCTGAACGAATCAACCAAAGTGCGGCCGTTTACGTAACCTTTGCCTACCTGGCATCTGAATTGGGGGGCTACTATAGAGCAGAAAACTAGTGCCTATCTTTTCCGTCTACCGGCAGCGAAAGCGACTATCGCGAGGGAACGAGCAGCCGCAGATCCGATCAATTCGCCGGATCAACTATTCCTTTTTCTCTGAGAAAACACTTTTTGTTCTGCCAATCCGGGGCAACCTTCACCGATAGTTTCAGGTCAACGAACTTGCCAAGATCGACTCTTAGTTTCTCCCTCCCACTCTTAATGACGCGGTTCACCATTTGTCCTTTTTCCCCTATGACAATCGCCTTCTGACTATCCCGTTCGACATAAATAGTCGCAGCGATCTTGATCTTCTTTTCATTCTCCGCCCAATCGTCGATTTTCACGACTATCTCCTGAGGCAATTCCTGGCGCATCAATTCATTTGCCGCCTCCCGAATGACTTCTTCCGATATTTCGCGCTCGATCACATCGGTCAACTGGTCATCTGGGAACAGGAAGGGCCCCTCTGGAAGCGTTTGGCGAAAATGATCCAAAAGAGAATCAATCCCCTCGCCTGTCAAAGCAGAAATCCTGAATACAGATACATCACCCATGATCGCTTGAAAGCTTTCTGCGATCGATACAGCCTGAACTTCACTAGCTGTATCCATTTTATTGATGACTAGGACGGCTGGCTTTTCAGCTCTACGAACAAGTTGAGCGACCCGTCGATCCTCATCGCCAAACTCGCGAGTGGCATCGCATAGGCACAAAATAGCATCGCCGCCGTTTACTTCGCCGATGACTGTATTTGCCATCGCTTCATGCATGCGGTTTTTAGCGAAATGAACCCCTGGGGTATCAGAAAAAATGATTTGGGATTCCTTGTCGCTCAAGATTCCCAACCATCTTTTTCGAGTCGTGTTCGGACGTGTAGAAACCGCAGTCAAATGGTAGCCGAGAGCTTTATTAATAAATGTGGATTTTCCTACGTTTGGCCTTCCCACAATTGTGACGAACCCAACTCGACCTCTACCAAATTCTATACAATCTTCTTCCACCTTGAATTGCCCCTACCAACGCGTTAGAATCTTTCCTTGGCAAGTCTTTATCTGCAGTTCTTCAAGGCAAGAACGAGAACGCTCAGTAGCAGAACTTATTAACTCTTGGGGGATTGAACTCGAACCGTTGGATTAAAGCGCGGAACAAACGCTTCAAAAGCCTAGAGGAATACTCAGATCGAGCCGATTCCTTATCTATGCAACCAAAAGATAAGCGACGTTTACTCCGAAAATGGGAAAAGCAACGACCGGCACTCCAGTCCAAGATCGAAGCTAATCTCGCTGGAAAGCACCCAAACGATACAACGATTTACGATAGACTGGGATAACGCGGGAATTAATCTTTACAGTTCAGGTTGCGAATCCGTTCCACCCCACAAGAAAAAGAAGCTGATCGATCAGGCCGCCAAAATGTGCCAACCAGAGATCACCGAATGAGCCGTACTTGTAGATCGCTCAATTAAGGAACAGGAAACATTGTACCAGAGTCTTCTCCGCAAACCGCCCCCTGCCAAATGGCCAGAATGTTTCATCGAAGCCAATCGCTCGCTCGCTGGAACGCGTAACTGAAATCCGGTGCTTCACATCGCCATCAGCTTCAATATTTTATTTGTAATTTCTGAAACTTGAAGTCTTTCCCTCCTAGTGTCAGATTTTCCCGGCATGGGTCGATGGGTTGAATCTCGGGAATTACTGGGCGTTACTAGCACGCTTCTAATGGCATTTGGCTTGCCTCAAATTGGAGCGGATTCAATCCCCGAGCTTCAAACCACTGTCAAAACCCTCACTCGACACATTGACGAGAATCCAGATTCCGCGAGTGACTACCAGTCGCGTGGCATTGCATATTTTGAACTTGGAGAGTTCGAAAAGTCGATTTCCGATTTCGATCGATTTATTCAGCTTCACCCGAATCAGGAGCCGCATCACTGGCAAAGAGGCATTGCCTACTACTACGCCCACGAATACGAAAAAGGTGTCCAGCAATTCGAGCTCCACAAGTCCGTCAACCCGAATGATGTCGAAAACGCGGTCTGGCATTTCCTCTGCAAGGCAAAGTTAGAAAACGTCCAAGCAGCAAGGGATTCGCTCATTCCCATCAAATTCGATTCGCGAATACCCATGGTTCAGATTTGGGAACTATTCTCTGGCATCGGAAGTCCCGAAAAAGTACTCCTCGCGGCTGGCCCAATAGACACCGGTTCTGGAATCTCCCGCCAAAGACATTGCTATGCCCATCTCTATATTGGGCTTTATCACGAGGCATTGGGTCAAACGAAATTGGTAAAAAAGCACATATCTCTCGCCGCTAATGAATTTTCGATGCAAAACTATATGGGAATGGTTGCAAGGGTCCATAATCGACTTATCAACCACTGACCCTATCAAAATCTTAGGCAAAGAGAACATCTTCATACGCCCTCTGGTATAGAATGTGTTCAATGACTAAGGGCAATCGATCCCTTCTGGTAAGTAGTGAAGATAATCGCAACTTTTGGGTGTCAAGTGGTGTATAACAAACTAATACCTGCCATAGAACGACCTCTAAAAACTGAACTTTCCAACCCTTACCTTCTTCAGTCTGAATTCAATCGCACCGAGAATCTGTTCAAACGAAACCTCATCAATCAGCGAGAATACTATGCGGAAGCCCTAGATCCGTAGACGGTCTCGTCGCAGTCTAGACGGAGGACGACATGCAGCGTTAGGAAATAAACATCACTCTCGACCGGGAAAAAGCAAATCACTACGGAATTGAGACGCTGATGATTCACGTGTCATATTTTTTTGTTAAGTCAGATCGATATTCCAAAAAACGGAAACCGCCGAACTTCGCCTAGAAAGCCTAGAAGCCACGGATTGAAACAGCGTACTTTGCTAGTTCGCGTAGTTCGTGTGGTTTGGCTTAGGACCAGAAGGCGGTTCAACTCCGTGTCTAGCCATCACCTCTATAATCGCTTCCACTGTCTCAAACGAAGGCTTAAAGTTTCCAGGACGGTAACCTTGTGCGATTAACAAGGGAGTCCAGCCGTCATCATTTTTCGAATTCCAAATATTGATGTCCGACCCTAATTCATCGAGGTAATAGACCATCGAGGGGATATTCTTCAGAGCCGCTCCATGCATCGCGGTCTCTCCATTGCTATCTACCATATTGATATCTACCCCCAGAGAGACGATGAGTTTCGTAGCTTTCAAGCATTCGGCTTCATTTCCAGCTTCTTCCTCGGGAGCCCAACTTCCGACGCCCGCCGCCGCTAAAAACGCTGTCGTACCTTGATTGTTTGGAATGTGCGGATCCGCACCAAGCTCGAGGAGTAACTTCATGTAGGGAACGTCCGCCCTATCCGAGGCTAGAAAGAAAGCCGTCGCCCCAAAATCTCTATTCTTGACGCTACCTTTACCTTTCTCGACTCGACAATTCACATCAGCCCCTCTGGCGACCAGCTCGCGAATAAACTGTTCACTGTTGCGTAAGCCAGAGCCGCGCGGTGCAGGATCTCCACTAGCCGATTCTCCGATATCTGGTTTACGTATCCATGTAAGGGCATGCAAAACGGAGTATCCTGTGCGAATATCGTTTGGATCTGCCCCCCTGTCTAAAAGCTCGATCGCGAGATCAAAGTGACCATTTTCCGCTGCCAGCATGAGAGGACTAGTCCCTGACATAGGAAGCTTTCCGAAGAATCGCTCTGGAGTCATCACCGCATTAATATCCGCTCCCGCATCAAGGAGCATGTGCGTCACTTCATGTTCACCATTTCGCACAGCGAAAAACAAAGGCGTGTATCCAGAATATTCTAGAGGGGTCTTAAAATCCGCTCCAGTTTCGAGAAGTTCACGGACCACGCTAGCATGCCCCTCAGCGGCAGCCCACATAATGGCAGTCTGATCACGGCTTTCTCGGGCATCGATCTCGGCTCCCGCATCCAGGAGGGCTTTGACAGCACCAATCTTACCGGTACGCGATGCGGTCATCAACGCGGTTTCGCCTCCTCTGGCAGAGCTATTCGGATCCGCCCCCGCTTTGAGCAGTCTCGAGACGATCGCTTCATTGCCATTCAGGCACGCTAGATAAAGAGGGGTGATTCCATATCGATTCTTTATAGTCGGGCTGGCCCCTCGCTCGACCAAATCGTTTACGAGATCGGCCTTGTCATGGTAAGTCGCCCAATGCAGCGCGCTCATCCCATCAACCTGAGTCGCATTGATGTCCCCTTCCTCAATAATTAAACTCACTGTATCAAAGGCCCCTGCTTCAACCGCATCGGCCAGTCTCGAATCTGGCCCGGCCTGCAGCGTGCCCAAGAGAAGAACGAAAACAGAGAGAGAGGTGGGATATTTTTTGATCTTCATCTCTTAGTTTGTTCTGCAGTGGGGATTCAACCAAAGATCCGATTAGACCGAAAGCGGTTCAAACAGATCGTTGATCATTCCGTCACTATCGCCAAACGAATCGATTTTCACCCCAACCTTGTCGAGAAGAGTCAGATGCAGGTTCGCCAAAGGTGTAGGCTTGTCATACCGAATGTGGCGATTTCCCTTCATCCCGCCGGAGGCTCCACCCGCAACGATGCAAGGCAGATTCGTATGATCATGAACATTGGGATTACCAATACCGCTTCCATAAAGAATTAGCACATTGTCTAACAATGAGCCGTTACCTTCTGGAGTATTCTTCAGTTTCTCCAAATATTCCGCAAACAAGGAAACGTGAAATGCATTGATCTTAGACATGCGCTCAATCTTATCCGGATTGTCACCATGGTGCGAAAGTGGATGGTGCGGATCGGAAACACCGATTTCAGGATACGAGCGATTACTCGTTTCCCGCGCAATTTGAAAAGTGGAAATTCGTGTAATGTCACCTTGATACGCCAGCAGTTGGAGATCAAACATTAGACGTGCATGATCAGCATACATCGCTGGAACTCCCATAGGACGTTCGAGATCTGGCAATGGGTTGTCTTTCGAATCTAATTCCGCTTTCTGTATGCGTCTTTCAACTTCCCGTATAGCGTCCAAATACTCTGTTAAACGTGCTCGGTCACGAACACCCAAGTCACGCTTCATGCGTTTCATATCTTCTGTGATCGAATCGAGTAGGCTCGCACGCTTCCTCAAAGCCTCCCGTCTTTCCTCAGGAGTCCCGCCTTCACCGAAAAGGTTTTCAAAAACGATGCGCGGGTGGGCTTCCGCCGGTAGTGGAGTTGTAGGGGAAGACCAAGAAAGATTGTTTTGATACACGCAAGCGTATCCATTGTCGCACTGGCCAACCGTCTCCATCAAATCCATGGCTAGCTCTAGTGAGGGAAGTTGGGTTTCCTGTCCGATTTGCTTAGCAGCAACCTGGTCTGCAGTAGTCCCAAGGTAATAGTCTGAACTCTCGGTCACCTTCGCCTTCGCAGCGCTCAAGAAGGAAGAATTCGAAGTCGCGTGCGACCCCGGGTAAGCAGGCTTCAACTCCATATTCGTAAACACCGTTGTTTGGTCTTTAACGGGATTGAGTGAATCGAGAATCGGCGAGAGCTTATCGAGCGTGTCGTCGCTCCCAGGCGTCCATCTTGATTGGTCACAGCCCATTGGCATGAAAACGTAGCCGAGACGCCGCACCCCGTTGGCTGCCGTTCTCGAGGTAGCAGTGGCGGCAGGAACCATCGCATCGAGTAGCGGCAATGCGAATGACGCTCCCACGCCTTTGAGAAAGGTTCTCCGGGGTATATACCTTTTAGTTATGAATTTCATAGTATTTAATCTCTATTGCGAACGAATCGCTACGTTATCACCGTCTAGTTTAGCTCTCATCTGAAACGGCACGCTTTTCACGATACCTAGTATTATCGACGAAAACCTATATTCGTCTGATCGTGCATTTTTCACGATCCCCCGAACTGCAGGGGCGTCGTGGGCTTCAACTCCTCTACCTAAAGCAAATGTAAGCAGTTTTTCGCTTAACGTACGAACAAAAAGTTCCGGGCGCTCCAATAGGCCCTCCTCGAGCGGCCCTACTCCTTTGAAAACGCTTCCATCGGGCAATCCGCCCGATACATCAATAGACATACCATCTTCGTATTCCCTCCAGCGGCCAACGGCATCGAAATTCTCCAATGCAAATCCCACCGGATCCATCAGGTTATGGCAGCCGGCACACGCCGGATTCTCACGATGTTCCGCCAATTGCTCCCTCATTGAAAGCGTCGCATCCACTTTATTCTCCTCAAGAGCGGGAATGTTCGGAGGGGGCGGGGGTGGGGGCGTTCCTATTATGTTTTCTAGAATCCAGCTTCCTCGGATAACCGGTGAGGTTCGCGTTGCGTACGAAGTAACTGTAAGGATACTGCCTTGTCGAAGCAACCCACCTCGATTGTGTTCCAGATCAAGACTGACCCGGCGGAACCGGCTACCTGCAATGTTAGGGATGCCGTAATGGTAGGCCAATCGCTCGTCAAGAAAAGTATAGTCCGATTTTAACAAATCCAGGACGCTTCGATCCTCCCTTATTACACTTTCGAAAAACAGCTCTGTCTCTTTTCGAAAGGACTGCCTCAGATTATCATCAAAGTCTGGATACAACCTCGAATCGGGCACAACCGAATCCAAATTTCGCAGATGCAGCCATTGGCTCGCAAAATTATCTACTAGGTTAACCGCCTTCTCGTCGTCAAGCATCCGGGTTACCTGTGCTTCCAGAACTCCAGGATTGCGAAGTTTGCCCGCAATCGCCAAATCTAGCAGTTCCCCATCAGGCAAACTGCTCCAAAGAAAGAAGGACAATCGGCTCGCTAATTCCAAGTCACTGATCTGATAAGCCTCGCCGGGCTTCGAACCAGCGGGATCTTTCTCCACTCGAAACAAAAACTGAGGGCTAACGAGAATGGAACTCAAAGCCATCTCAATGCCAGATTCAAATCCACCCCCTTCCTTACCTTCCTTGAAGAAGTCCATCGGGCGCTTTAGATCCTCATTGGAAATAGAACGGCGATAAGCCAGCTTCATTAGGTTCGCGAGGATCTCGCGGGCAACGGACTCCTCCGCACTCTCATCGGAAGGATGCTTTATGAAGATCTTTCTCCGGCTAGGAGTATCTCCTGCCCCTTTTGCCTCAAACGGACCCGTAATGGAAATTTGATAAACCGCAGGTGTAAGACGCGGGTGACGGTGATGATTGTAATGGGCACGGAAGGGTTCTCGCTTAATTTCCAATAGCGAATAAGGAGTTTGCAAAAACGTCACCCCTAGTTTCCTTGGACCTGCCTTCGCACTAAATCGCGTCTTTAAGTGTTTGTCCACTTGGCTATGATCTCGAATGCCTTTAGGGGGATCTATTGTAAACCGTTTCACCAGGGAACGATCGAGAAGGATCTCCATTTCGTGAGGCTCCTTCAGTCCTTCCACGTGCTCATTGCGATCACGTGTAAGAAGCACTTCGATTTCGTATTCACCATCCTGGGGAAACGTATAGTCGATGAGGGTACCGCCACGGGTGCCGATCGGAAGTCCGTCAACATGTTTTTCTTGTGTAACATCTGGACGGATACGATAGGTATCTCCCTTTGGAGAACGGTAGGGCGTTCCCACTGCTAAGCGGCTGATCTTCTGAGCCGCTGAAATATACCGGTCGAGCAAGCTCGGGGAAAGCACTCCCACTGTGACGTTATCAAAACCATGACTCTCATCGTCCTTCGGGAGCAAGCTCTTCGCATCGATGTTGACTGCGAGAAGATCACGAATCGCGTTCCGGTACTCGGTTCGATTCAAACGACGAAATGTCTCAACGCGTCCCGGCTTCGGGTTAATTGAGGCGTGGGCATCCAGCGATTCAGTAATCGAAGCGAGCACCGCATCATAAGTGGCCTCGCTTGGCCGCTTCCGGTCGGGTGGAGGCATTTGACGTGAATCTAGGCGTTTGATCACCTTCTCCCACAATTCAGGATTTTCCTCTGAATCCTCGAGCGAAATTCCTTCCAAGACCAAGTCGCCCTTTCTTTCATCCGGATTGTGACAACTGACACAGTACTGATTTACCAGCCCATGCTTAGAAGAAATAATCGGATCTCGTTCATCCCCGTTGCCCGACAATCCAATCAATTTTCCTTCCAGCCATTCCGCTACCGATTCGAATTCGGATTCCCGAGGGCGTTTCACATCCTCCTCTTCGGGCGGCATTTCGCGTTCCCGCAGCATCCAGACCACCTCATCCCAAACCTCAAAATGCTGGTCGACTCCAGCCCCCAAGAGGGATTCAAGATCGAGTTTTCCCTTTTTCTTATCCGGATTGTGGCAACTGACACAGTATGCGTTGACGAAATCGAGAAGAGGCTCCTCGAGTGCGTAATCTTCTCCGCTCGTTTTAAATGTAAAGTAAAGCAAGGAAGCTCCGCAAACCATAGAGGATAATTTTGCTTGTAAGGCAAATGGAATATAGGCTGGGCAGAGCATTTCAGGAAACAGCCAGGGCTAATTTAGACATGTGCACATTTACCCTTTCGACCTGTTACATACATGAGTAGAAAACTGGAAGGATTCAAGCTTATCAGCTCCCCTCTCTAGGAGAGAAACGACTTTTTCCGATTTTGGGCAGCCGGCAGAGCATTCAAAAATCAACCCGAAAGCCTAAACACTGCCTTGATTTAGGGCCTTCAGCTGCTCGCTGAGCCAGATCTTACGTTTCCACCGGGTATTTTTTGAAGACATGTCGATAGAGTAGAGACTGTCGCCCATGTCCGGTTGCGGCAGGCTAAGGATACGACACAAATTAAGGGCAAGCCACTTTTCAATTTTTAGCACGACCATTTTCTTGCGAAGCCGCCCCTGAATATCGCGATTGAGCACGGTTGGAATGGTGTTGAGCGTAAGGATTTCGTCGATCGCCGTATTGGCCATTTTTACTCGACCCTCCTCGCTTGCGTAAAAATGCGTCAGAGCAAAAACCGTCTTATCTGGGTTCACTTGCTTCAATAGCTGACAGGATTTAACAACCGTCGAACCAGTCCGCACCATATCATCGAAAAGAACGATGTCATGACCTTGAATGTCCTCGAGCTTCGTTTCACTTTCCTCATGGATTTTGATTTCAACCTGCCGCTCACTAATCCGCTCCTTGTCGAGAAGGACAAACTTTGCCTTGTCGAATCCTAGTTGGGCAAACATCTGCTTGACGAACTCCCTGGCTCCCTTGTCCGGCGCGCAAAGTGCCAACCCTTCTCCAGCATCTTCGTAGTCGACAATATCTGAATTCAGCAAGTAGTCGACGTAGATGTCATAGGGAATCAAGTTATGAAACTTCCCATCGAAGACTTCGCTAAACATTGCTTGCACTGAGAAAGAGTGATTGTGGACTGTTACCACTCGATCCACTCCCGCTAGCTTCAGCATCTGCGCGTACAGCTTCGCAGTAAAGAGTTGGCCATCGAATTTCTTGAGATCATTCAGGTCACGTTCAACTTCGGTCTTGCCCAAATTCGGTCGCGGTCCTCGGTCTTGGGCACTGTAGTACAGATCGGGCTCTACGAGAATCACCTCCGCGGCACCGTTCTCTTTCGCAGCCCGAGCAATCATCAGGTTTCGCATCGCGAGGCTCTGACGGCTCATCACGAGACTGCTCGTGCTGACGATTATTATGCTTTTTCCACTCAGCTTGTTTCCGATTTCGGAAAAATCCTGCTCATCCGAAATGAAACGCGGACAGAATTCCGAATTGGCGAACCGCTTCATGCTGATGAGATCCGCAACATCCTCCCCCTGACCCATCGCGAAGGCGACGTCGATAGCGAACGGATCATCTGAGGAATTTCCAACGACAATGTATTTTGGTTCAGTCATACGGGAGAACTTCGATTTGGAAAACTCGGGACTTGGAGTGGCATACGAGTATTAGGAAAATGAAACACTGAGAACCAAAAGGGCGAGCTTTATTCGCTACAAATGTTCATTGGAAAGGGTTTGTTTGAAACGTTGGCTGACTCGCATAAGGTTGCGTCAAACGCGATGTTTCTCTTTGGCTAAACACTCACTCAACACCCCTAACCTTTTCCATATGAAAATCTTTGGCCTAAATCCCTCCCAAGTTCTCGAAAGATCGGGGACTGAAAAAATCAAAAGCCCCTACTCCCTAACTTTTTCTATTCTCTACGGAGGTATCGGTTTTGGATTGGTCAGCGTGATTGCCTATTCGATTTGGGCCTTCAGACTCATCCGCGGACAATGGACGATGTATGCCTCAATCGCACTCGTGTACCTGCTACTCTCTGGCTGGGTCCTGAGTCGGCTAACAATCGTGCCAAAGAATCAAATTCGGTTTACGGCTCTTTTCTCGGTCGCCTTTCTCGGATACGCCGTCCTCTGGTGCCTTTTCTGGTTCGGCCTTAAGTGGCATCATCACGGCGATCTTTACGGCTCTGCACTAGGACTCCTTCTTATGGCAATTATTCTGAAACGGGCTTTTGGCAGCCAAGGGAATCTATTGTTTGTATTCGGAATCTTATTCACATTCCACACGTTGGGCTACTATGCGGGCGATGACCTCCATCAAATTACAGGGGGTTCCACGGGTCGTCTTTTGTGGGGAGCTTGCCACGGAATTGGATTTGGAGCAGGCTTGGGCTGCTTGATCCACCAATGTCAGCTCCCTTTAATAGAGGCTTCCGAATCAACTAACTAAGGTTTCTCGCCAATTTCGCGAGCCCGATGGGACTGAAATACGTCGTTGAAGGGATCTTGAGTCAAATTGGGAGACTACCGGGAAACGACAAGGATTCTTGTCTCGGTCCCTTTCATTCGAATATCGGCTCGCCCCAATGGAAGGATTACCAATCCATCGTCGTTGACGGATGAGCTTTCCCAACCCTGTTCTTTCCTTCAATCTTGAACGGACCTGAAAAAGAGTGGCGTAGTTTAGGTCTTGTATTTGTTATTTAATTATAATAAACTAAAATCGTAGACTCTCACTATCGCAGCCCACAATGGTGAAGACAGTTTCAAGGCGAAGTCCAAACCAAGAGAGACCACGAGGTTACCAACGAAAATATCGAGTACTCTAATATCATTCTCTGGGGCGACCCGAGCAGTAATCAAATACTGGCCCTTATCCAATCGAGACTCCCCTTTGAATGGAACGCCAAATTACTTCGGATCGGCTAACAAATCTATTCGACCGATGAACATGCACCCTTGATGATCTATCCCAATCCGCTCAACCCGAAGCGCTATATCGTAATCAAATCGGCTTTCACTTTCAGTAAATTCTCAGGAGGCAGCAATTCTCTACAGATTCCCAAGTTGCCTGACTGGGCGGTTATTAACTTGGTCGAAACACTAGCTCCGCAGTATCCCGTTGGAGTTATCGAAGCTGGCTTTTTCGACGAGAGTTGGCAATTTAAAGCACGCTAGTTCCCTACTAGTCTTCTGGTATCAGAAGTGCAGGCACCTGACTTGTGGTAGTCCAACCGCCATCAACTAGCAGCGTTTGCCCAGTGATGTGATTTGCCTTGTCGGATACCAGAAAAAGGGCCGCGTTGGCGATATCCTGAACCGTGGCGACACGCCCCATAGGAATCGTCCCGCACCAGCCATCCTCGAAGGTGGGGTCGTCACCCGTTGTCCGCTCGGTAAGCACCGCCCCAGGGGAGATAGCGTTTACCGTAATTCCATACTGGGAAAGCTCTCCCACGAGCCCTTTCGCCAGCATACGCAATGCAGCCTTAGTCATTCCGTAGGGAACCAAATAAGGATGAGACTGATGCCCCGTAACGGAGGACATGAAAAGCATCCGTCCTCCCGTATTCTGCGTCTTCATACGCAGCGCCGCTGCTTGAGCGAGAAAGAACGACCCTTGCAGGTTTAAACTCACCAGCTTCTGGAACTTCTCCACTGAATAGTCGAGAAAGGCTCCGTAGGTCGTGATTCCTGCATTCGCAATTGCGATATGAATCGAGCCAAATCGTTCAACGGCATGGCCTATGAGCGAAGCCGCGAACTTTGGATCGCTGGCATCGCCTCCCACCGCCTGACAGACCCCTCCTTCACTTCGGATCTTTTCTGCGGCACTCTCCGCTAACAGCTTATCCAGATCATTGAGGATCACTTGAGCACCCTCAAGCGCCAGAGAACGACAAATCTCGAATCCAATCCCGATCCCTGCACCGGTTACGACTGCAACTTCTCCCTTAAATTCAAGCTCTGACATGACTTGCTATCCGTAATTAAAAACGATCAGGGATCAAAAGGTTTCTTTGGGATAGGTTCGAATAGTTCCAATGGTCGGGCGGCTTATCCTTAAGCAGCCGACGCTTTGGATAGATCGACGACTGACGGTGAATCGTCAGCCCCACCTTTTGACTCGCGGGAAAAGCAAGAGAAGGCCCTACTCAGAATGGCCAGCAAGTTAGAAAAGATCGGCTCGATCCTCCTAACATGGAACTCGAGACGGAGGACCGAACCGGTCATCCCTACCATTTCGACACTATCGACTATTTTCTTCCCTTTGATTCCGCATACCCTATTCCCATTGAGCATCTGATGTTGGGACGACTTGAAAAACGCTGGCGAGAACCGGGTGGCTATCGGCAACTCCTAATCGTTGCGGTCCCCCTGATTCTCAGCATGGGCTCGCATTCGATTCTCATCTTCGTCGATCGCGTCTTTCTTGCCCGTTACTCAGCAGATGCCCTTGCCGCTGCCCAGCCCGCAGGAATGCTCAATTTTTCCATTCTATGTTTCTTTCTTGGAGTTTCAATCTACACGTCGACCTTCGTAGCACAATACACAGGAGCCAAAAAGCCCGAGAAAGTAGGACCCTCAGTCTGGCAAGGGATCTACATCGCGGTCATTGGTGGTTTAACGCTTCCCCTGTTCGCCCCGTTCGCTGACGAAATTTTCGTGCTGATCGGCCACACCCCTGAAGTCCAGAAAAACGAGGCGACGTTCTTCAGTATCCTAAATTTTGGGGCATTTTTCTTTTTAGCCAATGGAGCATTTTCCTGCTTCTATTCTGGCCGGGGAAAATCATGGACCATCGTGTGGATGAATCTGTCGATGACGATCATCAATATCGTCTTAGACTATGTTCTAATATTTGGGAAATTCGGTTTTCCCGAGATGGGAATCGCCGGCGCCGCTATCGCCACCCTCGCTTCTTCCGCAACGATCATGTTTGCCTACGCAGCCCTGATTTGCTCGAAGGGGAACAACGAGAGATTCCAAACGAGAACCAGCTGGCATTTCAACAAGCCGCTGTTTCAACGAATGATTCGCTTTGGGACGCCTTCAGGGGTCCACTTCTTTCTCGATATCATGGGTTTTACGATTTTCGTCCTCCTCATTGGTAGGATCGGGATGGTCGAGCTCGCTGCGAGCAACATAGTCCTGAACATCAATCTCCTTAGCCTGCTCCCCATGATAGGACTCGGAACCGCTACCAGCATTATGGTGGGACAATTTCAAGGAGCACAGAACAGCGGGCTTGCGGTCAAAACGACCCACTCCGCACTACACATGGCCGTTATACATAGTTCGATAATGGCTACACTGTATTGGCTGATCCCCGACGCTCTCATTAGCCCTTTTATACATGAAGCCTCTGGTGGCAACCTTCCTCAACTAGAGGAAACGAGCATTAAGTTGCTGCGATTTTTCATCGTTATCGTCTTTTTCGATTCACTGATCATAATAAGTGGAGGAGCACTCAAGGGATCAGGTGACACCAAATTTGTCATGACCACCCTCGCGGTCACTTCTATTTTCCTACTCGTTATTCCTTCGTATCTATTAATCGAAGTTTTTCACAAGCCTGTTACATACGCATGGATCAGCGTAGTTGCGAATCTCGGCATCGTGGGAGTCGTGTTCTTCCTGCGATTCCGGTCCGGAAAATGGCACAAGATCGAAGTGATTGAACGGTAGGGAACGCAGATCGACTGAATAGGGCATTTTTTCGTTCGCAAGTCGCAAAAGGTAGGACACGACGGCCCGGCGTGCCGCGTAAGCGGCTCAACCGACGCGGCTCACCGGGCCGTCGAGCCCTAGCTGCGAAGCGAGAGGTTTCTCGCCCACGCCCATGGATAAGCGACCAACTCGTCGAGAAGTGCTCTAGGAATAGTCAGCCCTACCTTGATCACTAACGGTTAACTATCAAAAAAAAGGCCCTACTTTCGCGGAACCTTTTAAAAATCAATATTGAATGGCTTAAACAAGCGGTACTAGCCAACCGCAATTTGCTTCATCGCTGTCATGTAGCCGCGCAACGTGGCTCCAACTTGTTCGACGGGATGATTACGGATTGCCGTATTCACTTCTATGAGGCGCTGGTTGTCTACTTGAGTGTCTGAGACGTCAAGTCCCTTTCCAATCACGTCAACATTAACCCCTTTCATGAAATCGCCCAGTAATGGAACCGCGACATTCGAAAATAGGTAGCAGCCGTACTCAGCCGTATCCGAAATTACCTTATTCATTTCGTAAAGCTTTTTCCGACCAATCAAGTTGGCGATTAGTGGGGTTTCGTGGAGCGACTCGTAATAGGCCGATTCCGCTTTGATCCCCGCGTTCGTCATCGACTCGAAGGCCAATTCAACCCCCGCCCGAATCATCGCAACCATGAGGATACCTTTGTCGTAGTAATCCTGTTCCGATATATCAACATCAGCTGGATTGGACTTTTCGAACGCCGTCTCATTCGTAGCCTCCCGCCATGCGAGCAAGTCTTTGTCGTCGTTGTCCCAATCCGCCATCATTCCTGACGAAAACGAGCCGGACATGATGTCTTCTTGGTGTTTGTCGAAAAGATCGCGCATGATGTCCTTCATTTGCTCAGACAATTCGAACGCTTTGATTTTCGCCGGATTGCTGAGACGGTCCATCATGTTCGTAATGCCGCCATGCTTGAGCGATTCGCAAATGGTATCGAAGGCGTGCTGAACAAACTTGCTGGCCCAACCTTCGTCCATTCCTTGCTCGACCATTTTATCGAAGCAAAGAAGCGATCCCGCCTGGAGCAGACCACAAAGGATCGTTTGCTCCCCCATCAGGTCGGACTTCACTTCTGCAATGAAACTGGATTCGAGACAGCCGGCGCGATCTCCACCCGTTCCGGCGGCATACGCTTTCGCAATGTCCCAGCCCTCGCCATTGGGATCGTTCTCTGTGTGAACCGCCAAAAGGGTTGGGACTCCAAAACCGCGCTTATACTCCTCACGGACCTCAGTGCCTGGACTTTTCGGTGCGACCATAACGACCGTCAGATCTTCACGAATGTCTGCACCCTCTTCTACGATGTTGAATCCGTGACTGTATGATAAACATGCCCCCTGTTTCATGTGAGGCTGAACCGCTGCTACTACTGCGGCGTGCTGCTTGTCAGGAGTCAGATTCAGGACCAAATCGGCTGTCGGAAGCAGATCCTCGTAAGTCCCTGCCACAAATCCATTTTCAGTCGCGTTCTTCCACGACTGGCGCTGCTGGGAAATCGCTTCGTCTCGCAGGGCATAGCTGACATCCAAACCAGAGTCCCGCAGGTTAAGGCCCTGGTTGAGACCCTGGGCACCACAGCCCACAATCACGATCTTCTTCCCCTTCAACGCTTCCACGCCGTTGAACTCAGAGCGATCCATGAATCGGCACCGTCCGAGTTGTTCCAGTTTCTGAGCTAAAGTCAGAGTGTTGAAATAGTTTTTTCTGCTCATCGCAAGGTCGTCTGAAAAATTGAAAACGGGAACCCTATGCAGGTCGCGCGACACGCGTAAAGCGAATAAAAGCTTTCCTGAGAGCTCTTTTTAGCAATCACTGAATCGCGCATGATCCTGAAGATTCTCCACTACCGGACCCTCCAAATCGATCATTGGGAAACTCACTTGGGTGAAACTTGGTGCTTGCTTGGCGGAAACGCATCCGGAAAGGGCCTCCTCGCCACAATTCTCACAGGAAAAGAGAAACCGGAAAAGTGCGAAATCATCGACCTTCCTGCCCCGACTCGATGGGCTTCGTTCGAACATCAACAGGAGATTTACGAACGGGAGCTCAAGAATGACCAAACCGACTATCTAGACCAGCTCGACCCCGGAACAACCAGTCTCGAAATGCTCCTGCAGTCGGGTTGCTCGAATTCAGAGGCCCTCGAACTCTCGCATGAGATGCACATCGAGGATATCTTGGAACGCGGGTACAAGCTTCTCTCTAGCGGAGAGGCTCGCAAGGTCCTCCTCCTAAAAGAGATCCTTTCCAAGCCAGAACTCCTAATACTAGACGAGCCTTTCGAAGGCCTCGACGTTCAATCTCGCAGAGAACTTATTGAGCTGACTCAAAAGCTCGTTGATTCGGGCCAGAAGCTGTTGTTTCTCGTCAACCGCATTGACGATATTCCAAACTTCGCCACCCATCTCGGACTGCTCCAAAGGGGTCAGCTTGTTGAATCCGGTCCCAAAGAGAATGTAATCCAAAAGCCGGAATTCAAACAAATCGTTGAACTGGACCAAGCATTCGTTCCCGAACTGCCACCCCCTCCGGTTGAGACTTCAAAATCATTTGATACGATAGTCCGCCTTCGCAATTGCTCAGTTAAGTACGAAGAAACGATTCAGTTCGACGGCTTCGACTGGGAATTGAAACCTGGAGAACACACTCTAATCACGGGACCAAACGGCGCGGGAAAATCCACCCTTCTCCAGCTCCTTTCGGGAGACCACCCTCAATGCTACCAGAACGATATCAATATTTTCGGCTATCAACGCGGTACTGGAGAGAGCATCTGGGACATCAAAAAACACATTGGTATCGTATCGGCATCTCTCCATCGCGACTATCGGGCTCCAGGAAACACGCTTACCACGGTTGTATCCGGATTTTATGACAGTATTGGGCTGTATCAGCAAGCGACACCCGCTCAAAGGCATTTAGCCCTGAAATGGCTCGAAATCATGGGACTTCGGGATCAGGCAAACGTTTTCTTTCGACAACTTTCATGGGGCCAGCAGCGACTCGCGCTAATCGCCCGCGGACTGATCAAGCAGCCACCTTTGCTCATCCTAGATGAACCGACCCAAGGTCTAGACGATCTCAATCGGCACTTGGTACTCGCTTTTATAGAAAAGCTGGCCGGTTTGAAGAATACGACTCTACTCTTTGTCAGCCATCGACAGGACGAACATTTGAGTCTTTTCAAGCAGCGGGTCGTGTTCTCGCCTTCAAACCGAGACGGAGTACAATTCGAGCTTGGTCTTATTCCAGACCGTAATACATAGCGCTAATGCTCAAGCTACGCCGAATTCATAGAGATAGCCCGCTAACTTGAATCGCTATGATAGAGTGCACAGCATGGTGCAAGTCCCTCACATTTCTCCCCCTGCTCAACGAAACGTTCAGCAATCCTCGCAAGGCTTCGACCATTTCCAATTTATAAGATGGTCCCATACAAAAGCAGTTCCTCCAAGCAGCGTCGCATAGGGCTCCAGAGAATGGTCAACAAATGGCCGGACCAGCAGAAAAATCGCTAATCCGATTACGCCCAGAAGAAAATGGCCTTTTTTCCCGTGTATCCAGAAGCCGTTTATAAACGTGAAACCCGCTGGAAGCAAGATCGCCGTAATCATTCCTAATTCGAATCCTTCGTGCCCTAAAAACTCGAAACCTAAGACGGGCAAGGCACTCAAGAGTACCGAGGTCGCTAGGCAATGAATGGCACAGGCCACTGACAAGCCCATGCCTGCCAGATCCAATTTCGCTTCGTAACTCGCGGGAAAAATCGTTTTCATCCTTCCTAAAATAACTCTGCAAAATCGGCCTTTATACAATTGGCTTGCGAAACTATGGCGAGTTATTTGCCATCAACTAATAGAATCTTCAAAAAGGGACCGTACCCAAGAGTAGTTTCGGAGGCATCCGTTGGGCAACCGGTTCCTTCCGGGCATCCTGGCTTTCCCTATCCCTCCTGCCCGACCTTGCAACAGATCACTGGAACCGTACGTTGTTTAGACTATGAGATTCGCCTTTACCAAATTTACTGTCGCACTCACCGTTTTGAATATACTTCCTATGACCTCAAACCTAACCGCTGACGATATTGCCGGAACCGATAAGATAACCCTAGGAGCGGGCTGCTTCTGGTGCACCGAAGCGGTCTTGGAGCGCGTCGAGGGCGTCAAAAGCGCCGTTTCAGGCTACATGGGAGGGCACGTTGAGAACCCCACTTATCGACAGGTCGTTACGGGTGAAACCGGCCACGCCGAGGTTGCCCAGATCCATTTTGACCCCAAGGTGGTTTCACTCGAAGAAGTCCTCGACATCTTCTGGCTCATGCACGACCCGACGACTCTTAACCGACAAGGAGCAGATGTGGGAACGCAGTACCGCTCAGCGATCTACTACCACAGCAACGAGCAGAAAAAAGTAGCTGAAAAGTCGATCGCCAAGCTCACCGAATCAGGAAAATTTGCTGACCCAATTGTCACCGAAGTCACCCAGGCAAGCACCTTTTATACGGCCGAAGATTATCATCAGGAGTACTACGAGCTCAATAAAAACGCGGGCTACTGCCGTTTTGTCATCCATCCTAAGCTGAAAAAGCTAGGATTTGAGGACTAGATTGTCTTATTCACCCCTAAAATAGGCCAGTCGCCGACTTACATTACCTCGCACGTTGGAGAGCCATTCCTTCGGAAAAATGTCTGGAATAATATTAAATTCGTATCCGGGCTGGCCATCTTGAAGCAAAGTCACCGTGTTTAGTATGAGGTTCGCCTCCACTTCCGATTCTGCATTTTTCAACGACAAGTAAATTGCCTCTTGGGGTTTCACGGCACCGATCAAAGCGAGGAACTCAGCCGCTCTGACTCTAACCAGATTATCAGCGTCATTCTTAACGAGATTTTTTGCCGTTTCAGTAAAGCTCGAAGCTTCCTTGCCAAAAGAGCTGCAAACAATCGCTCCCCAGTACCGTACCCAAGGGTCATTCGATTTGAACGCTTGTGCGATCCCGCTTTTCGCTTTGGCAAAGGGAAGCAGACTCAAATTAGCCGTATCCACGAGCTTGCCGATCCGATCTTGATTTTCTCGACCAAACTGGACTGGGTTCGACAAGGCCTCTGAAAGCATGGCGGGTTCCGGTAAAAAGCTGAGATCCGAGATTTCCTTGACCTGATTTGTTAGACGCTGTCTCAAATCCCCCAATACGCTCGCAGATTTAGGGTCGTCGGCCAGGTTATTGGTCTCGTGCGGATCCTTTTCAATATCATATAGAGCCTCTGCCGCACGTGGCTCAAAAAACTGGCTTTGCACTGCGTTGAGTTCGCCCGCTTGGTACATCGCGTGCCACTCTCTGTAGGCCAGCATCTTGTATCTGTAGTCGTTGAACAATCCATCGAAATTGAAGGGCTGGTAATTGCGAATGTACTTGTATTTTCCTTTTCGAAAGGTCCTGACCAAATCGTACTTCTCATCGAAACGGTCCGCGTAGCCAAAAACCTCGTCCCGGCGATTGAGGTCCCGAGCCGTTACCCCTTCTCCCAAAAAAGGCTTCCCATCCATCGTCTTGGGCACATCCACACCTGCCAAATTCAGCACGGTCGGCCCAAAGTCGATAAAGCTCACAAACCCGTCCACGCTTCTCCCTGCATTCACTGGCAGCAAGTGTCTCCATTTTTCGGGAGCATAAACGACAAGTGGCACGTTCAAGCCACTTTCGTAAGCGTAGCCCTTTCCACGCGGCAGCACCCCTCCATGGTCCCCGTAATAGAAAACGATCGTATCATCGGCAACGCCGTCGTCCTTTAATCGAGCCAAGAATTCCCCCATTTGGGCATCCGTCTCGATGTGATGATCCTGAAATTTGGCGTAAGTATAGCGGAAGACTGGCGTGTCCGGATGGTAAGGAAAAACTTTGATGGCTTGCGGATCAGTTTCGGTCGCGTTCTCCTCCATGAATGCTTCAGTGAAGTGCAACTGCCCTTCATGCGTTCTCCCAAAGTTCTGCACATGAAAAAAAGGCTGCTCGGAATCGCGGTTTCGGTAGGTCGCTTTGTTGGACGACTCATCCCACATTCCTTTGTCGCTCAAATTGTAGTCCGTCTTACTGTTGTTAGTAGTGTAGTAGCCCGCTTCGCGCAAATAATGAGGAAACATCCGCAGACCTTCAGGCATCGGAGCCATGGCAGCTCGCCGGTGGTACTGAGCGGCGATTCGCGGTGCATAAGATCCCGTAATGAGCGTACTCCGGGCAACTGAGCAAACCGGAGCATTTGAGAAGGCGTTCTGAAAAACGAGCCCGTTATCCGCCAGCTTTTCAATGTTTGGCATCGCCGCCCCTCCCTCTTCGTAGAGGCGAAGCCAGTGCTTGGAGTTGTCCTCGGAAACGATCCAGACGATGTTGGGCAGGTCTGCCGCCATGGCAGCGGTGCCGACTAAAGAAATGATGAAAAGCGCTAGTCTCATAAGTTGTTTGAAAATGGGTTAATCGTGCAGGTTTCAATACGATGCCCGAGAAAGTGTTAAGACAGTTATTGACCCTTCCAACTTGGCTTATCGCAAGACAAAAGTAATTGTCTTCAAGGAGGCTAAGGAGGCCACCCAGATAAATGGGATTGCGATCCTCGCTCATCTCACGAGAACATCCCTCAACCAATCATGAGCAAACGATACAAGATTTCTCACCTCGCCGACATTGAAGCCGCTCCCTGTCCCTGCGGATTTTCCCGCCGCGCGTTCATGGACGATGACAACGAAATCGCATCCATACACCTTGTTGACATTAAGAAGGATTCACAAACTCATTACCACAAGAAGCTAACCGAGATCTATCTGGTCCTCGAGGGCGAAGGCCAGATCGAGCTCGACGGGGAGTTGTTCCCCCTCAAGCCCATGACCACCGTCCTCATACGCCCCGGATGTAAACACCGTGCCATAGGTGAGATGAAAATCGTCAATATCCCCATCCCCAAATTCGACCCCGAAGACGAATGGTTCGACTGATTAAATTTGTCAGTGCGATTGTGCTCAATGGGCCGCGCGTGCTTCAAACCCACCTAGTGCATCCACGCACACTTGTACGACTCCGACTTACTATCTCTCGCGAAACTCCCTGCGCTCGGCTTCCGGATTGTTGAGGTTTCCTCTCGTTTTCCATTCCGAAGGGGTGTGAGCTTCAGCGAACAGCTTTTCGAAGGTAGAAACCAATTCAGGATTGCTCTTGGCGAGGTCATTCTCTTCCGCGATATCGTTTGAAAGATCGTATACTTCAATTGGACCGGTCAACATGGGCCTTCTAACCGCTTTCCACTTTTTCCTTCTCATGGCCTGTTTCGATCCTTGTTCATAGAATTCCCAATACAGGTACTCGTGACGTTTTTGCTGCCTACTCTTACCCAAAAGCGTGGGTAAGAAACTGATACCGTTCGTCGGAACTTCCAATGAATCCCCCGCGATATCTACAGCGGTCGCCATGAAGTCGACCGCTCCGGAGATAAGAGAAGTGGTAGATCCAGATTTAATTTTTCCGGGCCATTGCACGATCATCGGTACCCGTATTCCCCCGTCATACAAGACTCGCTTAATCCCCGTCACGGGGCCATTCGCATCAAAAAACCTCGGATCATTTCCAGCTTCGCTGTGGGGACCGTTATCTGAGGTAAAGAAGATCACCGTATCTTCTATCAATCCATGTTTCTCGAGTCGCTCCACAACTTGGCCCACCATATCGTCTAAATAGGTAACCATGGCCGCCTGTCCTTTGTTCTGCTTACTCCAATCTTTGTCCTCGTAGATTCCATTGTTAGGTACTGCAGTCCCGTCTCCCGTTTCATTCCACGCCTCATTATTGGCATGCGGGAGCGTATAGGAAAGGTAGAGGAAGAAGGGCTCGTCTTTCTTTCGATCGATAAAACTAAGCGTCTCGTCGACCATCAAAGCTGGCGTATAATCGATTTTTAAACTGGCGATCCCCTGACCCCATTCTCCCTCGTTCGGGACTACGTTACGCAAGGGTACACGATCCTCATTGCGAATAACAAAGGTCGGATAAAACAAGTGGGCGTGATGCTGATCCAGGTATCCATAAAAATAGTCGAAACCCTGATTGGTAGGCATTCCCGACGTCCCTTCGTGGCCCAATCCCCACTTTCCGACCTGTCCGGTCGCATATCCTTCCGCTTTCAAAAGTTCTGCCACTGTGACATCCTCTGGACGCAGATTGTTCTTACCGTTCCCGCGAATATAGCAATGACCTGTATCGAGACCAGTCATCAGAACACAGCGAGAAGGAGCGCATACAGTCGAGCCGGCATAGAAATCAGTAAACCGCATCCCATTCTCAGCGAGTCGATCAATATGTGGAGTCTGGATAAGCTTCTGACCATAGCAGCCTAAGTCACCATAGCCTAGGTCATCTGCCATGATGTAGATGATATTCGGTTTGTCCCGAGCGAGCAGCGGCAAACAAAGAACTAACAATGCGGCGACAAAGATAAGTCGATTTCTCATGGGTTTCAAAAAAACCGACCTCGGGCAGAATGGAAAGATTGAATCATATCGTTTTCCCTACAGCCGTTACCGTTCTCGCTTCAATCAGCCTGTGAAAGCACTAGAAGCGCTTCGAGCGACTTGAATTGGCGGGCCAACTCATCCGCCCCAGTGGAGCTATTTTGCACGATGCTATCGAAAAGCTCTTGTTTGTCCTGCTTCAGCTCCTGAATTTTGCCCTCAATTGTTCCTTTTGCGATCATTCGATATACAAAGACGGTGTTTTCCTGGCCGATTCGATGGACGCGATCGATTGCTTGGTTCTCCACAGCCGGGTTCCACCACGGGTCCATCAGAAACACATAGTCCGCCGCGTTCAGAGTGATACCAGAACCTCCCGCACGTAGACTCACCAACATCGCTGCCGTGTCTTCTGTGCTCTGAAATCCTTTGACCGGCGTTTCGCGATCTCGGGTCGAACCCGTTAGTTCAAACAAGGGAAGCTCGGGAAAGGATTGAACGATCAAAGCCTTTACACGATCTAGAAATCGCACGAACTGACTAAAAATAACGACCTTATGACCGGTACCTAAAACCTCATTCAACTTATCCAGCAGAACCATAAGCTTCCCGCTATCTTCTAACTTTGACTCCACCCATGGCAGCAATGATGGGTCACAACTTGCCTGCCGCAAACGGGTCAAAACGCTCAAGGCAGCAAAGCGTTGGCCCTTCAGTGCCTCCGAAAAATTACTACCCAATCGCTCCATACCCGAAGCGCAAATGGCTGAGTATTCTTTTGCCTGCCGTTTCGTTACAGGGCAAAGTTGATCGATAACTATTTTATCAGGCAGGTCGTGAGCAACTTGAGACTTCGTTCGGCGAAGCATGAAAGGAGCGATCTGCATTTTAAGCCGTGCCTTGAAAGGACCTGGATTCGCTTGTTGCCGCAATTCAAACTTGCTCCTACTCCCTAAAAGACCGGGCATTAAAAACTGGAAAGATGGCCAGATATCAAGCGGCTTGTTCTCAATCGGAGTACCCGACAACGCTACTCGGTTCCGTGCCTTGATTCTGAGAGCGGCTCGCGTCACTTTGGTATCCGGGTTCTTGATAAACTGAGCCTCGTCAATTATCGCGTATTCAAATTCCTGTTCAACTAGGCGATCAATGCGATTTCTCATATACGCAAAGCTCGTCACAATCGCATCCCACCCAGTGCCTTCCTCGGAAACCGGCTTTCCCTTGTACCGTTTCGCTTTCAGTTCCGGGGCAAACTTTTCAAACTCGGATATCCAAACGGGAACGACACTTGCAGGGCAAACGATCAGCGCTTTTTTTCCCGCAGACAGTCTCTCCTTAACCAGTGCGATCACCTGCAGTGTCTTTCCCAATCCCATCTCGTCCGCCAATAAACAGTGGCAGCCATTCTCCAAGAGCCGATGCATCCATTGCACACCCTCTCTTTGATAAGGCCGAAGGCTATCCAGCCATTTTTCCCCATCATCGTTCGATTCTATTAGGGCGGTCCGCCACTTCAAAAGCTCCCCTTCTAGCTCGACGTTCGACTTCTGCTCAGGGAAGAGCGAATATAGCTGGTATGGCTCAAAGCCTTGAGGATTCTCCGACTCAAGATCTTCCCAGCGGCTCAGGAGCTCACGCGAATCGCTGGAGAGCTTGACGATGCCTAATTCGGGAATTAAGGTAGGAACTCCATCTCCATCCATCAGCATGCGAGTCATCTCTTCGTCCAAATTCAGCTTGCCGGTTTTTAAAAACCATTGGAGATCCAGTTTGCGGTCCTCTCTAAGCTTTGCTTTTACGGCCAACTTTAGCTCAGTTATTCCACTTCTAATGTGGGCTACATTCTCTCTTTCCTCGGTCAAGTAGGATCGCTTCCATACTGGCCAAACTTCACCAACGAAATAGGGAATCTCCTGAAGGTTCTGCAGAAGGTACCCATTGAACTCCTCTGAATAAACAAAGTGGGACTTGCGAGCCCGCGCTGCCAGCGAAATAAGCCGTCCTCTCTCTTCACCTGTTTCAGCTTTTGGAGCGCCATCAACCCCACCCAATGCCGGAACCCTCCGACCGTCCTCAGACAACCAATACGCTTCACAAATCAAACCTTGAAAGTGAGTATCCAAAACCAGATGGAGCATTCTCTTCTCACGCTCCTCACACTTGCCTTGTTTTATCCCGTCGAGGGGCTCGGTAGTAATCTGACTGCCAGTTCCCATAGGAATACCATCTTCAAGATGAGACATTTCCTCATCCGCTATCAACTCTTCAATTTCCAGAAAACCAGCTACCGCGATCGCATCAGCAAAAACCGAATCGGACGTGGAGGACCGAATCGAAAACTGTCCATCGACCCAGTCGACTACCGAATAGTTTTCTAGTTTTCCAATCTTGCAGGTCACAATCGCGTCCCCTCCTCCGACAGAAATCTCTCGGATCCGCCCTTCGCGATACAACTTCCTTCCCCTTTTGAGGACGGCATCCGAGAATCGATCCTCCCAACGCCCATCAAGCCGCTCCCCCCACTGAGCGAGCGAGCTCTTCGAGTACAATCGGCTTGCCCCTTTCCACTGCATAAACTTTCCATACAAAAGCGTTGTTCGAAGGCCGATCAATGCAATTCAGAACAAAATGCAGTTCCGCTGTGAACATTTTGATTCATCTAGAGTCGTTTCTTAATCGCCTAATGATGAAATTCTAAAATACTCTCGAAAACATGCTAACATCAATCCGAAGAGCTTTCCTATCCGGCGTAATACTCCTCGCCCCCCTCGGCATCACGTTTTTCGTTTTCAATTGGCTCGTCCTCAAGATTGGAGGCAGCTTCAAAGCGAAAGTTTTCTTCTTTCTTCCGCGAGAAATTCTCACCGATCCAAAACTTGAGTTGTTCTGGAATGTGACCGCTACTATCATCGTAGTCTTCCTAGTTACCCTCCTAGGCTTCTTATCCCGTTACTTCGTTGCCAAGTATTTGTGGTCTATTGGCGAGCGCCTGTTGCACACACTACCCGTCGTCAACACGGTCTACAACTCCGTTAAGCAGATCATCGAGACATTCAGTACACAAAATCGAGCGGTCTTTCAGAAGGTCGTATTGATTCAATTTCCCCGAGAGGGCGTCTACGCTATCGGCTTTCTCACGAGCAGCTCCAGAGGAGAGATCAGGAGCCAGACCGACAAGCCTCTGAAAAACATCTTTATTCCCACGACTCCGAACCCTACGAGCGGATTTCTTGTTATGTTCCCTGAGGATCAAGTGAAAGAGCTAGAGATGAGCGTTGGCGAAGGGATGAAGTTCATTATTTCCGGAGGTGCAGTCGTACCAGAATGGGCGCATTCTCCGATCATCGAGAGTGAAACCAAGTAGAGCAGCGCCTCATGGCCTCGCCCGAAATTTCAACATTCGCCATTTCACTGGGTAGCGAGCCAAGGGGAGACCGATACTTAGCCCACCGTCTTTACACCCAACAGCAAGGCCCGCTTACAGCTTTGGTCCGACGGTCAAGTAAGCCTGAACGACAATTCGCGATTGATTTGTTCGACGAGGGTGAGTTTCGAATCGAGCTCAAACCAGGCCGTTTTACCGGATTCCTTAAAGAGGCCCACATCTCCCGCAAACGGGGAAAACTAGCACTGAAATACGAGGCTTTCGAGATGGCCGCTCGCCTCGCAAACGTCTTACTCTTAAATCCGGTTTCGAGCGAGAGCATCGACGACTCGCTAGAGCTCCTGACAAGGGGCCTTGATTCCTGGGAGAACGGAATGAATCCGAAAGCCACCTACCTGAAATGCCTCTACCTTTACTGCCGGCAGGAGGGCTATCCCGTAACCGAGGAATGGGTTAATAGATTACCCGATCCAGTCCGTGCTTCCACGGTGAAAATCATTAACCTCCCAATTAAGGAACTAACGCCAAACGCGGCAGATTTGAGTACCATCGATGGCCTCGAGCACTATATCGAGCATCATACCCATATTCGCATTCGCAACAAAATGGCCTAGGCTTGCCTAAAATAGCGAATTACTTTCTATTTTCGAAACAGGACAAGAGCCCTCTATTCGTCACAATGAAAAATCCTTCCAACGAGGCTGCTCCTCAAGAAGCCACAGAATCCGCAGCTTTGAGTAAAGATGCCCGAACGATCGACCTACTCGCCAATACACTCGGCATCTTCACCTCATTCGTTGTAACCTTGTTTTTCTACCTAACCAAAAAGGACGAAGATTCTTTCATCGCTAACCAATCGAAAGAAGCTCTGATTTTTCCAAATTACAGTGATCATCGCTCACTTCGCACTCATCGTGATTTTCATCATCACAATTGGATTTTTAAGACCCACTTTTCCCGGTTCTGGGATTGGGAGTTCTCATTCTAGGCAAAATTGTAGGTATCAAAGTTGATAACGACGTTGCCTTGAGGTATCCCTTCACCTTTCGACTGATCAAATAACCGGATTACTCAAACGCCTTTGCAAAGGCAAGATCCCGACTCGAATGGTCTCTCCGGTCTGGCATTCGTGCCGTGCCGCATCTGCCCCATCAAGCTAGGGCTGACTATCCCAAATCAGCCGTTTTCCCAAAAAAACCAATGCATTTGCATCCGCCACGAACCAACCGAGCACCGTAAGCCGATCGCCTATCCTCGTCTCAGTTCCGATCCTTGAAAGCGTATTCGCGTTCTCCATACTTTCTTCGTTCGACAATAGATCTTACCGGTGTGGCTATCTAAAGACTCAGGGATCTCAATTTTGTGCAAATCGACGGTCGCATGGAATCCCCGCTCTGAAAAAACGTCTATCAGCATGGCCATGGCTAGCGGGCTATCGAAAATCGGGTTCTCTGAATTTACATGAGCGCTCCCCGAAATAGCATGATGCATAACGATTGGCATGATGTCCGCTTCAATGAAACTGATCACCCGATGAAACTCCTCAGGATGCTCAAATTCGTAAATGTCGAGCCGTTTGACGAGTTCCTGCCGGGCGTGTGAGACGATTTCACTAGCTAAAGGTAGTCGGCGCACACTGTCGTACGTGTGCGGATCCAGCTCCAAGGAACTCTGGTATTGAAGCTCCTTTACGATATTTCGTCGCACCTCCGGTAGTGAGCCTTGGGCATTTATAAAATGGTAGTGGAATACTTCCCGCAGCGACTGAAGTGCGTCATAGGTACGCTCCTTAAAAACCTTGTAGCGGCGCTGTGCTGCTTTGGGATCTGCGTCCGTTACTCGATACTCAAGTTTATCTCCGATTCCCGTCCGATCCACTTCCTCATTGTGTATCAGAACCTCTCGACCTCGACTTAACTGCCTTTTGACGCTTTCCTTCTCGTCAATGAAAAGCATCATGATGTGAACGATCGGCTGACGAAAATTGTGGTGGTGTTTCGTGTTATCGTAGAAACTGCGCAATTGCAGCATTTTGTGATATAGCAATTTCATGCACTCGACCTGAACCACTGTTCGAGGAAAACCATCGAGAATACAGCCGTCTTGGTATTCCTGCTCCAGCATCTTCTCGAAAAGGATTTTGACCACCTCGGTATCGCCAACCAATTGCCCTGCCTCTTTGAGCTCACTCATTTTGGGTGTATCCAACAACGAGCTCACCACAATAGGTCCACATGTTAAGTCGCGTGCCTCCATTATGAACGGTGAATGGGTTCCTTTACCCGCGCCCGGTGCCCCTCCTAATAGAATCATTTCCTTCGGAAAATGTAGATTTTCATTGCCGTATTCAGCTTCCAGATCTGACCAAACCGAATTAAATATGATTTGGGCGTCCTTCACCTCCAAATCCTGATGATTGGGCCCTGATTCTTTGGGATTGTTAACCTGATTTTCTTCGGTTTCGGCAGCTTTCATTTTCTTTCGCGAAGAGAAATCGCGGATTTATTAATTCGAAAAACTTTAAAACGCTCCGATTAGCGGGAAATATCTCCCTGATTCAAGACTTTATGGTTTCGAGCTCCTAAAATATCGATTGCAATATCCATATCCTCAATACTCATTGCGAGAGCGGATCTTCCCAGAGGTCTGCTTAAGAAAGCGTAAATGTAGTGTATATTAATCTCGGTCTCTAATAACGCCTTCAGCACCAGTTCAACGTCGTGTTCACCGGCGATCTCAACTGCCAGGATTTGGCTCTCCGAGAAAGATACATTGTTTTGCTGTAATAGACGCCTCGCTTGGTCGGGATCATCTACCACTAAACGCACAATAGCACTGTCAGTCGTATCGAGGGTTGTAATTGCCAAGATATGGATCTCTGCTTGAGAGAATAAACAAGTCAAATCAGATAACTGCCCCACCTTGTTTTCCGTAAATATTGAAAACTGAGCGACCGGATCTTGCGTACTGAGTTCAACAGATGACTGTTCCATGGAAATTTTTAAATTAAGGCTCTGGCTCTGATACCATTCAAAGAATCGACACTAAAGACCCAAATATTGGCGAGAATTCGGGAAATGCAACTCAACCTATCCAAAAGTGCTCAGAAATGAGCTATATGTCGGCCGACTGACCACTAAGTTTCCCTTTGATCGAACCAAATGTTGCCCGTTCCCGATGGCATCACGTTCGCACTGATAATCGGACTTGGATCGATCGGACTCATCTGGCTGAAGCACAATCTGACTAGAGAAATTTACAGGGGGTTAAACTTTCCATCGAGGAATTCAATAGCCACTTTTTAGTAGCTTAAAGCCTTTTTGGTAGAAAATTTCCTATCAAAAACCTTTTCGACCGTATCCTTTCATAGGCAATTTAATTGTTTCGATTTAATTCGGGGGACTGAGCTAACACCGTGTTACCTGACTTCCCATAGGATTTTCGCTAAATCACGAACGACTTAAGTTTCCGTTGCTTACAAAAGAATTTATCCCACTTCGTCTGTCCATTGAGATACACAAAAATAGTTGCTATTTATCAACGCTTGAAAACGCTTCGTTTATTAGGGCCATCGTAACATGGCCAATGGCGAAAGACCTTGAAAGAACAAATTGCGAATGGGACAGCCAAATAAAAAACATAGGGATTTACCGCACCATCGCGGCAATGTTGATGACAAGAATCTCAGAATTAAGGAGCAAAAAGAAAGCTCCGTAGGTCTACGAGCTGTTGCCGAATCCTTCAAACAACTCGGCAAGCACATGAGCACACCAGACGCTCTTCGTACTACCTTGAGGGTCAATCAAACGCAAGGTTTTGATTGTACCGGTTGTGCTTGGCCGGATCCCGACGACGAACGTTCGGTAATTGCTGAATATTGTGAAAACGGGATAAAGGCACTTGCCGAAGAAGCAACCAAACGACGCGTTACCCCAGAGTTCTATTCCCGAAACTCGGTATTAGAGCTAAGTCGGCTTTCCGATTTTGAACTCGGAAAATCGGGGCGAATAACTTCGCCTATGTACTTGTCGCCAGGAGGGACTCACTACGAGGAGATTTCTTGGGAAGATGCGTTTGAAAAAACTGCCTTTCACTTAAATTCGGTTTCACCAGATGAATCCATATTCTATACCTCGGGCCGTACGAGCAACGAAGCGGCATTTTTATACGGACTTTTTGCGAGGGCTTACGGAACCAATAACCTCCCCGATTGTTCCAACATGTGCCACGAGTCAAGCGGCAAAGCGTTAAGTCAAACACTAGGACTTAGTAAAGGTTCGATTCGCCTGCGTGATTTCTATGAATCTGAGCTAGTTATCGTAATCGGACAGAATCCAGGGACCAACCACCCTCGGATGCTCTCTGCCTTGGAACGTTGCAAAGAAAATGGCGGCAAGATCATATCGGTAAATCCCCTGCGTGAGGCAGGGTTGGTGCGGTATACCAATCCACAAAAGGTAATGCGCGTGCTTACTGGTGGCATACCGTTGTCTGATTTGCATCTATCTATCCCAATCAATAGAGACTTGCCGCTGTTGAAAGCTTGGCTATTGATCCTCCTAGAAAAAGAGAGGTCTGGCCAACCAGTTTTTAACCACGCTTTCATCAACGAATTTACCGATGGGATCGAAGCATTGGTGTCTCACTTGGATGGCGAAAATCTTGATAACTGCATTCGCGAATCAGGACTACCAGAAAAACAGGTACGTGAGGCCGCCGAGATGATTGCCGATCGTGACAAAATCATCGTGTGTTGGGCTATGGGTTTGACTCAACAGGAAAATGGTGTCGCCACTATAAGAGAACTGGTTAATCTGCTTTTACTGAAAGGGAGTATTGGCATTGACGGCGGCGGAACTTGTCCGGTTAGGGGTCACAGTAACGTTCAAGGCGACCGAACGATGGGGATCTGGGAAAAAATGCCAGAGACTTATCACCAGAAATTAGAAACCGCTTTCGGAATTCATTCACCTCGAAAGCATGGATACGACACCGTGGACGCCATCAAAGCAATGCACGCGGGCAAGGCTAAAGTATTTTTCGCGATGGGCGGCAACTTTCTTTCTGCAGCGCCGGATACCGATTTGACTGCAGCCGCCTTGAGAAATTGCCAACTGACAGTTCACGTGGCCACGAAACCCAACCGCTCTCATTTGATCCATGGACGAGAGGCTCTGATACTGCCTTGCCTCGGGCGCACAGAAATTGATGTTCAGCGAACAGGTAAACAGTTCATCAGTGTTGAAAACAGCATGGGTGTGGTCCATTCGTCTGAAGGAATCTTGAATCCCTTGTCCCAAAAACTAATGAGTGAGCCCGCAATTATTGCTGGTTTAGCGAAAACGGTATTCAAATACAAAGGATCGAATGGCTCGAATATTGATTGGGATTGGTTAGCCGCTGATTATGACCGAATACGGAGTAAGATTGAAGAGGTCATTCCCGGTTTTCAAAACTACAACGAGCGTATTCGCAACAAGGCTGGCTTCGAGTTACCAAATGGCCCACGTGTTCGAAAATTTACAAATGCGGGTGGGAAAGCCCGCTTTACGGTAAATCCCTTCCAAGAGTTCAAGTTAAAAGAAGGCCACTTTTGCCTGATGACTATTCGTTCTCACGATCAGTACAACACAACAATTTACGGATTAAACGACCGGTATCGAGGGATTGAACAAGGCCGAAAAGTAGTTTTCATGAATCGTGATGACGCAACAAAACTTGGACTTAACGCAAAAGATCGAGTCAACATAGTTGCGATGCATGGTGACGAGCGCAAAGTCGTTTTTGATTTTAAAGTGGTCCCTTACGATATCCCCCAAGGTTGCTTAGCAGCTTATTTCCCGGAAGCCAACCCACTTGTATACATTCAATCTGTTGCCGCGGAGTCCAACACACCGGTCAGTAAAAAAGTGATCGTTTCGCTTGAACGGGTTAGTTAGCGAAAGAATGTAACTAACTTGGTTGTGCAAAACCAACCTTTAACCTCCCCTCCGTATGAAATCGGAAGAATTGGGTATCCGTATTGGGCTGACGGATCGCCAGTGCAGGAGTGTGCATGATCATGCAAGAGCCCCTTGCTAGCACCAACATGCTTGTCATCGCCGTCAGCTAGGGATTAGCCTTCGGTATTCCCTCTAAAAAGGATTTTGTGAAAGAGCTCCCATGGTTTCTAGCCGCTATTCTCTCTTCGAAGGTAGCCACTGCCGGCCTGACGGCAATCACGATGAACTGCTTGACGATTAAAACTGTGAAATCGTAAATAAGTTTAAGCGATCGGAACTGCAGATTCTAGAATTGGCTTAAATACTCGCCATACGCTTCCGACTTTCATCACTCTTTTCACCAACACCGTTTTCTTTAATGCCTATGCCGTCCCTCATCAAAAGCCAAGGTTTCACGCTCGCTCTCGTCGGAGCGGTCGTTCTTGCATTAATTCTGCCTGGACCGGGGGCCAAGGGCGGATTGCTCAAAAGCGAATTCACCTCGATATTACTAATCGCCATTACTTTCCTGATACAAGGAATCTCCCTTCCTTCGCGGCAAATTCTTCGCAGCGCCGCAAAAGCAAAGCTCCACGCATACTGCCAATCGTGCAACTTCGTCCTTGCTCCCCTTTTAATGCTTAGCTTGCTCGCCGTAATCGGCACCTCACTACATGAGGGAATCTACATCGGGGCGATCTACCTATCCGTTCTTCCGACAACAATCTCCTCCGCCATCATAATTACCAGCAACGCCCATGGCGACAGTTCAGCTGCTCTTTTTTCCACAATCTTATCGAACGTCCTCGGCGTGTTCGTCACTCCGTTGCTTTGCTCTGTTCTCTTAAACACCTCTGCAGGGGTTCAGATCAGCTCCCTTGGTTCGCTCATCAGTAAACTCTCGATATTGGTGCTGCTACCTCTAGCTTTCGGTCAGGTTCTTAGGGTCTTCGTTAGAGATTGGGCCACAAAGTCTAAAGGTCTCCTCAAGATAATAAGCAATGGAGCCATCGTCTTCATGGTCTACGCGGCCTTTTGCAACAGTGTGCTCAACGGTATCTGGGTAGAAATCGGTGCCACGACCATCACGCTAACGCTCTTATTGGTCATCCTCTTTCTTGGGCTTTTCACCACTAGCGTATGGTTTGCCGCACCCCTCGCAGCGAAAGGCAAAGCCGAAAGAATCGCCGCCTTTTTTTGCGGATCTCAAAAAACCTTGGCCGCGGGCGTTCCCATGGCTGCCATCATTTTCACATCGCAAAAAAATGAAGCGGCTCAAGTCAGTCTCATTCTTCTGCCCCTCATTTGCTACCACCCCCTCCAGCTTTTGATCGCTGGTTTTCTCACACCCGTCTTAAGCAAAAAGTAACGGTATCGAATACCGCTTCAGAGAATGTCGTTTCGTTTCCCTCTCAACGCTCAATAGCCCCGGTTTCCACGAACCGTTTTCAGTATGATCGAAGGCTCCTGCGACGGCGTCTTTGCCGATGCTTCCCTCAGTTTGCGTCGAAGGCCAATATCAAACTGTGGGGCGAGAGAATTACGACGCCATTCAGACGGGTCTGGTAGGGACGCTCGAATTAATGCTACGAAAAATCGGCTCCGAGGGGGATTATCGTCAATGATTGTTTCCGCAATACGGATACACTCGGTCTCAGGATGCAATATCTCGATTACGCGGATGCGGCGATCATAGAACACTTGAGCAATTTTCGGAGCAATTCGAAACGGGTAGGAGTATTAGTGCTTGTTCCAGCACGGAGACGTTTGGGTAGATATCGAAAACGAGTAAACGAAGATCGATAAGAAGTAGCCGATACGATTGAAATCTTAACGAGAGCGATCGGCTCTTCTGTAGGCCTATTTCCCTTCCTTTTCCTTTTTGGTTTCCGGGCCAAGCCATCTGTCGAGCCGTGCTTTTTGAACATCGGTAATATCCTTCTTGATTTTTAGTTTCCAGTTTTGCATGGGTTCTTCACCGAGGGTTAGGGGGAGATTGATAATGAGCCCTTGGCGTGCAACGAGAAAGTCGACCTCGGACCCGGCCCCCAGCAAGCCGACTATTCGATTGAAATTCTCTGAATGAACTCGATATCCATCGATCGCGATGATTTCGTCGTCGACTGAGAGACCAGCTGCGGCCGCTGGCGAATCACTAGGGATACTAGAGATTACGAGCTTTCCGTTATCGGTATTCGTATCAGCACCAAGCCATCCTTTCGGCAGGTCTTCGGGATCGTCAGCAACGGGCAGGGCATTGCTATTAGGCGGTTTGGGTATTTCGAATTCCAGTCCGTACCAATCGAGTGCCTGTTGGTAGTCGAATTGGCTAGGCTGCCGTATGAGGACTTCGAACCAATCGGTAAGGTCTTCTCCGACGATTTCTCCGACCAGGGCGATGAACTCGGATTCGGTGTATCCTATTTTTCCGCTAAAACGGTCGTAGGCGACGCGTAGAACATCGTCGAGGGATCGCTCGCCGTCGGTCAATTCTTGAATCTTCGCGTCGATAAGAAAGCCAGCGACAGCACCGCCGCTGTAGTAGCTGAAAAGGGTATTGATGGAGTTCTCGTCCTTGCGATAAGCCTTGATCCAAGCATCGAAGGAAGACGCACTAAGGGACTGTACCAACCGCCCGGGCGTTTTCTCGGTTCCAGCGATCGAGCCGCTCAACGCGTCGAGGTATTTCTGATGGGTGTGGTAACCTGCTCGCGCTAGTAGGATGTGCTGGTAATAGCTGGTGAGGCCTTCGACGATCCACAACGAGGGCGAGTAGTTTTCATGTTCGTATTCAAACGGTCCTAACTCGACGGGGCGCAGTCGCTTGCCGTTCCATACGTGAAAGAACTCATGGCTCACTAGTGAAAGCCATGACCGAATGCCTCCCCGATTCGAGGTGTACCAGCGATCACCAGTTATCAGCATGGACTGCTTGTGCTCCAAGCCGCCCCGCGAGCCGTTGAGTACGTTAAACAGGATGTAGGGTTCGTCGTAAGGAAGCCCTCCCCAGAAGGTTCGTTGCTCTTCGACGACTTTCTGCACGTTGCGTGCAGCACGGGCATTGTCCCATACGCCGCCCCCTCCGATTGTCGCCAGCGTGTGCCGGACGCCGTCAACCTCGAAGCTGTCAACTTGAGGTGTTCCGGCAATCATGGGACTATCAACCAACGTATCAAAATCCGGTGAGTGGTAAGTGTTGGCATCGTCGGTGGAATGCAGGGCCGAGACGGTTCGTTCCCAGTCCTGAGGCAATTCTACGGTCACCTGGTAGGGTCGCTGGTAGTCGTCGACGACCGTGAGGAAAGTAGGGGCACCATTGATGACCGCGAAGTCGGACTCTACCCAGTTGTTTCGGACGTTGATCTCGCGACAAAACATACGGTAGCGGATCGTCGCGATCAGGCTATCGTTGGTGTCGACCTGCCACCGATTCTTGCTCGTCTTTAGGATTTCCAATGGACGTCCGTCGGAGCTAGAACCGGTTAGCCAAACGATATTACGCGAGTACTCTCGAACGAGGTACGAGCCCGGAGTCCAAGTGGGCATAAATAGTTCGAGTTCGGCCTCGCCCTCGGTCGGCAGGGTCAATTCCACATCCATATAGTGAGCGGCAGCCTCGGGAAATCTCAATGTGTAGGCAATCGGCTCTCTAGCCGTTTGGCTTAAAACGGATAGTGTTGAAAACAAGTGCACGAGGATGAGCTTGCAACGGCATTGCATGTTCCAAAACTTAATGTTTCTGGAGGTGTGCAGCAACTCCAAAACGTTTTATGGTAAAGCATGAACAGCACGGGGATAAACCTTCGGTCTACTGCGAACAGTATTGATTAAGGATGGCCCCGTTCTCTTGGAGAAAGCGGGAACTCCGTTTCTCTTGGCAACTATCTGATCGAGCAGTTGTTCGTATTGCTCCACATTCGAATTCCACGAATAGCCAATTAAGCTTACGCGAGGCGCTGCTCGTATTTTATCCCAATCGCCGCGATTACTCGCGGTCTCTCGGGCCGCTTTCAGAAACTCCATTCGATCTCCGAAGCCTGCAGTGCGTCCACTCGTGCCCGACCGCACGAAACGACTTGCCTCTTCGTAACCATACGTCGACGCATACGACCTGTTCAACGTAGATTTATGGCACCGGAAATACGGAAGAGCGTTTTGCTCTCAACCTTCCACGGAGCTATTTGCTTCATCCATCGAATTTCTGCTGGTTGTATCCAGATTTTATAACTGAAATATTTAGGCGCCTGTCGTTTTTGGAGTCTTCGGCTCGGACATTCGAGACACGTGCGACTTGGTCAAGAAGGACGCGTTTTTGAAAAGATCCTTGTCCCTTCAAATTAAATCGGAACAATTCAATTGCCTATCGAACAACCCTGAAAGGAGCCTGTAATATGAAACACCCCTGCGGCATCTCGCCAAAACGTACCGTCACGGTCATCGCCCTCTTTTTATTCGCAGCGCTAAACGCTTTCTCAATTGAACGCCCCAACATTGTTATCATTTACATCGACAACGTAGGCTACGGTGACCTTGCATGCTACGGCAATCCCCTCATCCAAACCCCACGGATGGATCGACTAGCGCATGAGGGCACTCGCCTCACCGCCTTCTACATCGCAACCTCCACCTGCTCCGCTTCGCGCGCCGCTCTGCTCACTGGCCGATACCCTGAACGCAACGGACTCACCCACCAGCTATCACCCGAAGAAAACATCCGCGGCATAGGACTATCGCACGACGAGACAATCCTCCCCCAATATCTCAAACAAGCCAACTACGCCACCGCCTGCTTCGGCAAGTGGAACATCGGCTTCGCCGCCGGCAGCCGTCCCACCGATCGCGGCTTCGACGAATTCTTTGGTAACATCTCTGGAAACTGCGACTACTACACCCACCGATACAACGACCGTAACGATCTTTACCGCGGGACCGAGCCCGTCCGAGCCAAGGGCTACAGCACCGATCTCACCGCTGACGCCGCCTGCGACTTCATTCGCCGCTGTGCTGAGAACAATCAGCACTTCTTCGTATACATCCCTTTCAACGCCGCCCACGTCCCAAACCCCAAAAACAAGCGACCCGGCGAGGATACCTTTTGGCAGGCACCTGCCGAATTCTTCCTTCAGTACGGCTACGACCCCGAGGACCGCGATCCCTCTCACGGTTACCACGCCGTCATGACCGCCCTAGACGCCGGTATCGGACGGGTCATAGACCAAGTAGACACCCTCGGCCTTAGCGACAACACTCTCCTCATAGTCGCTTCAGATAACGGCGGCCGCCGCCGTGACTTAGAAGTCGCCACCAACGCACCTTTCCGAGGCGTCCGCACCGAAGTCTATGAGGGCGGCATCCGCACGCCGTGCATCATCCGCTGGCCCGGACGCATCCCACCCAGTTCCGTTTGCCGAGAACCCCTGACGAACATGGACCTGTTCGCTCTCTCCCTCGGCGCCGCGGGCGTGCCTCTGCCTACGGACCGCGTCATCGACGCCCGCGATCCGCTACCCACCCTCGCCGGTTATGCCTCATCTCCCCATGATTACCTCTTCTTCCAGTTCCGAAAATTCAGTGGTATGAGGCACGGCCAGTGGAAGATCGTCCGCCCGAATCCCACCGCACCCTTCGAGTTGTACGACCTATCAAATGACCACACAGAGACCACCAATTTAGCCAACGAAAAACCGCAACTTGTTCAAGAACTCAGCGCCGCCTTCGAGAGTTGGCGTCAAACAACGAAGAAATAAACTGCAACTTAAATAGTGCCCTCGCCGGGATTCGAGACCGAATTATCATGATATTTCAATGCTGCATAAACAAACCAATACCAATGCTTTAAACTGGTAATCATAAGATTCCGAAACCCTCCCCTGTTTTTCAACTTTGCACACAACTGCAAAAGCATGCAGAAAACAGCACTTGAACTGCCATTCTCTAGACTAAAAACCCCGCGGGTCACCGTTTAATAGCAATTTTGTATAATCAGTCTAATGGTATCCGCGATTATTTGATTTCAGTGTCGCAGCTTGAAATCTCTTTCAGATCTGAATCTGAGGCATATTTTATTTAGGTTTATTTGAATTTGGGAAGATCTATCGTGACGGCTTAGCGGATATAAATTATGATAAAAAACTTCATTCTCCTTTATTCGGTAATCGCACTTTTCAATCCACTGAGGGCGAGTCAGCCGAATGTAATTTTCATCCTCACCGATGATCAAGGATACGGAGACTTGTCGTGTCATGGCAACCCGATTTTGAGAACGCCCGCTCTAGATCGATTGTATTCGGAATCTATTCGGCTCACAGACATGCATGTGAATTCGTTTTGCACGCCGACGCGGGCTTCGATTATGACGGGGCACTACGCAACACGAACAGGAGCCTATCGCACGAGTTCGGGTCGCTCGCTGATGCACAAGGATGAAGTTACCATGGCAGAGGTGTTTCGGGATAATGGATACGCAACGGGAATTTTTGGTAAATGGCATTTGGGAGACAACTACCCCCATCGACCGCAGGATAGAGGCTTTGAGGAGACCTTGTGGCATCGGTGTGGTGGAGTTGGGCAAGCATCAGACTATTGGGGAAATGACTATTTCGATGATGTTTACGAGCGGAATGGTAAGTTCGAACCATTCGAAGGCTATTGTACGGATGTATTTTTCGAAGGTGCGTTAGACTTCATAAAAAAGAAGGGGCAATCAGAGGATCCATTTTTCGTCTATTTGGCAACCAATGCACCTCATACTCCGTTCCGCGTCGCAGAGGAATATGAAGCACCGTATAAGGAAGTTGCTCAGTGGCGAAATGGCGGAGCAGCCAAATTCTACGGTATGATCGCTAACATCGATGAAAATGTGGCTCGCTTGCGTGAAAAACTAAAGGATTGGAGCTTGGAGGATAATACAATACTTATCTTTATGACCGACAATGGAACGGCCGGTGGCGTAGAGATGGATACGGACGCTCTGCCAGCTGAGGGGATGGGGTATAATGCGGGCATGCGGGGTCGCAAGGCATCAGTTTATGACGGTGGGCATCGCGTGCCTTGCTTCTTTTTTTGGCCCGAGGGAAAGCTAACGGGTGGGCGCGATGTGGGTACGCTCGCAGCGGGTTATGACCTTTTGCCAACTTTGATCGATTTATGTGGATTGAAGAATCCAAACATAATTTTTGATGGTACCTCCTTGGGACCCTTACTTCGCGGAAACAGCCGAGATTGGAAGCATCGCGAATTGGTGCTGCAGTATCAAGGCGGCAATGGCTTCACCTATCTTCCTGAACCTTACCGAGACTCGGCGGTATTGACACAGCAATGGCGTTTGATCGATGGCAATAAACTATTCGATATAGAAAAGGATCCATCGCAAAGTGAGGATGTTTCGGCCAAATATCCTGAAGTTGTCGAACGTCTTCGAAAGCGATATGAGAGTTGGTGGGAGGAAGTCTCGCCAAGAATGAGTCCAATAAGAGTGCATCTGGGAAATCCTGCTGAGAATCCCGTCCTTCTCACTTCTCAGGATTGGTATATGCCCGTAGGAAATCCACCCTTGAAATTCGATAAGCTTCCCAAGCAAACGGGACCGTGGATAGTCGAGGTGGAGCGTGCGGGAAGGTACAGGATCTCGCTTTGCCAATGGCCCTTGGAAGCTAAACGTCCTATTCTGGCAAAATCGGCTCGATTGAAGATTGGAAAGCAGGAGAAGAGTGCTTCAGTTAAATCGGGGGCTCTGTCGGTAGATTTCGAGATGAAGCTCTCGACTGGGTACGCGAATTTGGAGACTTTCTTCACCAACGAATCTGGCGAAGTGGGAGGAGCTTACTACACTTATGTTGAGCTTTTGGAAGAATAGAGGGGCGTTTCGCTTACTCAACAAATAGTCGTTTCTGGTTTTTAGGTCTTAACATGGTGCCCTCGCCGGGATTCGAACCCGGATTACCGGCTTCGGAAACCGGTGCTCTATCCATTGAACTACGAGGACAACTCTTTCTGAGTGGCTCCGATTCTTAACCAAAACACTCCAAAGTCGAGTGTGATTTTAGATATGAATGGCCTCGTGACTAGTGGCTGCAGCGGCTTCCGCCGACGCTTCACTCAAAGTGGGATGGGCATGAATGGTGTGGTGAATTTCGTCGATTGTGCCTTCCAACTCCATGGCTAGACAAAATTCGGCAATGAGCTCAGTCGCATCGTTGCCAATTATGTGGGCCCCCAGAATTTCGCCCGTTTCTGGATCGCTAATCACTTTCACAAATCCATCAGAGGCGTTGGCGGCAACCGCTTTGCCAGACGCCACGAAAGGAAACTTTCCAACCTTGTAGTCGAGACCCTTCTCCTTTGCCGCTTGCTCTGTTATACCCGTACTCGCTATCTGAGGAAGGCAATAAGTACACCCGGGGAAATTGGTAACCCGCTTCGGCTCGCTGTGGCCAAACATTCCGTTAACTGCCTGAATAGCTTCGTAGGTCGCAACGTGGGCGAGAGTAGGCGGACCAATGATGTCGCCCGCCGCGAATATACCCTTAACGTTTGTCTCATACCGGCCATCGACCACGATAAACCCTCGGTCTAATTCCAGCTTGACGGACTCCCCCAAGATTCCTTCGAGATTCGCTTGGACTCCTACTGCTTGAATTACTGACTCCACCTCAAGCTTCACGGGCTTGCCCTTTTTCACATAGTCGATCGTGACCGAGTTCTTACCGACCTTCGCTTCCTTGATCTCGATCCCAAGTTCACAAAGGATATTCTGCTTTTTAAATGATTGCTCTAGCACTTTAGCCACTTCCTCGTCTTCGACCGGAACGAGTTGGGGCAAAATTTCGAGTATCGTCACCTCAGTACCAAATGCATTGAGAAAATAGGCGAACTCTACCCCGATCGCACCCGATCCGATAATCGCAACCGATTTGGGCTGTTTTTTCATAACCAGCGCCTCGCGTGAGGTCATCACCCGCTCGTCTTGAATCGGAAGAAATGGCAGTACCTTGGCACGGCACCCCGTCGCGATTAGGATGTTATCCGCTTCGAGGCTCTCCCCTTCTCGATCCCCTTCGGTTAACGTAATCGCACCCGCTTCATGCACTTGAGCCTTCGCTACGATGTAGTCTACCTTGTTCTTCTTAAAGAGAAATTCGATTCCCTTTGCCATTTGATCAGCAACACCCCTAGATCGCTCTATCACCTTTCCAAAGTCGTATTCTACCGACCCGACGGTTATTCCGAGAGTCTCCGCCTTCTGTAAACTCGCCATCAGCTCAGCACTTTTCAGCAAAGCCTTGCTGGGAATGCAGCCCCAGTTCAGGCAAGTACCTCCTGCCCGCTCCATTTCAACACAGGCCACTTTCTTGCCGAGTTGTCCTGCGCGTATCGCAGCTGCATAGCCTCCTGGCCCTCCTCCAATGACAATGAGATCGTATTTTGCTTCTGACATATCCGAAATTATGAAGTCCAATCAAGTAGTTAACATTTAACATCATGTCTAGGACAATGATCACCCAGACGCAGGATTCGACAAACCATGTCGTCAAGGAGGAGCTGTCCTATCGTACTTCAATTTACCTAAATATCGATCACGTCGTCGTCGTGATGAAGGGGGCGTTTTCCCGAGAATGTCTGCTTTCTCACTTTTGGGTCGAGCGAACCCTCTACTCGCTTTTTCTGGGAAACCGCGACTCTTACTCGGTTTTGGGCTCCGTTGATCCATGAATTAAAAAATAGATTTAGCACCGTGATTATCAATGCTCCAAGAAACGCATACCAAAAGCCGTCGACAAAAAATCCGTCCACAAGATAGGCGACGAAGGAGTACAACAGCGCATTGATGACCAGCAGTCCTATACCCATCGTCAGAACGACGAATGGCAATGCTAACAAGATAAGCAAAGGTCTCAGCACTGCCGAAAATATCGCCAACAAGCAAACTGCGACGACTAAGGTTTGATAGTCAACGTATTGAATGCCCGGCACCATCCAACTGCCGATAAGAACACCCATCGCGCTCACGAGAGCTCTTTTAAAAAAAACAGCCATAGCCATATTCACCCATAACAATCAATCGCGGGCCACGTTCCATTGCCAGCCCTTTATTCTCTTAACCTTTCGTCCCAAATCACTTTCCGCCAATCCTCAAGTGCCACCCGTTCATCCGTAAACAACCTTGCCCTAGTCTCTTCATTGTCCTGAATAACCCTCTTGTATGCGAATTGCTCTTATCCAGGACCATCTTCGTAATGGCGGAACCGAGAACCAGACCCTGCACATCGCAAACGGTCTGGCAAAAAGCGGCCTTGAGGCCCATGCGATCATTTTTCGTCAGGGCGGGGTTCTTGACGAAAAAGCGGCCTCATCTGATTTCACCCTCCACTTTCTTAATCAAGGACTCCTGAAAACGGATTGGTTCGCACCCGGTCTTGATTCACTTCTTAAATCGCTAAAAGCCGAAGCGATTATTCCGATGGGCCGCATGGCCAATTGTCACGCTGGCCTCTTTTCTAATCAGAAACGCCTCTATAAAGTCATTGCAACATTTCGCACTGGCAAGAGCATCCCGTTCCTCCAGAGGCGTGCCTTGCGGCTCGCCGACGGACTCATAGCCAATAGCCACGACGCGCTTGAGCGGATTAAGAGAACCTACGGCATTGAGAACCCAAAATCGTCTGTAATTTACAATGGCTGTATCCGCGACACGACTTCGCTCCAATCTGTGGCACCTCGATCTGTAGGTAAACCCGTCCGACTGATCAACGCGAGCATGTTCCGACCGGAGAAAAAACAGGTTAGACTATTGAGAATCTGTAGCCAGCTACCTGCCCAGATCGACTGGCATTTAACGCTGGCCGGTGATGGTCCACAACGGGATTCCTGTATCCAGGAGGCCGATCGGCTAGGACTCAGGAATCGAATAGAATTTCCCGGACTTCTTCCCAATCCAACCGATCTTTATCAATCCAGCCACATCGCAATTCACGCTTCATCCAAGGAGTCCCTCCCAAACTTTCTCGTTGAGGCCCAGAGCTTCGGCTTGCCCGTGGTCGCTTACAATGTTGATGGAGTCGGAGAAACCTTCGAGAACGGGAAATCCGGATTTTTAATCGACCACGGAAAAGAGTCGCAATTCGTAGAAAAACTGCAGCTGTTGATCGAGTCCGAGGACCTCAGACAACTAATGTCTCAGGCCGCACGGGAATATGCCCATCTCCATTTTAGTCCTGAAGCACAAATCAGCGCCTACATCGATTTACTGAAGCAACTAATCTAATCTTTGCCCGCTATGAAAGAATCGCTTCGTGCTCTTCTTAGGAATCACTATTTCAATGCCTAAACCGCTTTCCGATCTTAAGTCCATTCGCCTACGAGGGGTTCGACAAAACAACCTCAAGAATATTGATGTCGATATTCCGCTGGGGAAATACATCGCCGTGACCGGACTGAGCGGTGCAGGCAAGTCCTCGCTCGTTTTTGAAACAATCCATGCGGAAGGCCAACGTCGCTACGTTGAAACTTTCAGTGCCTACACACGACAGTTTCTTGACCTACTCGAAAAACCCGACCTTGACGAAGCTGAAAACGTGCGTCCATCGATCGCGATCGAGCAGAGGAACACAATCAAAACCTCTCGTTCTACCGTGGGAACGATGACCGAGCTGAACGACTTTTTCAAAGTCTGGTTTAGCCATGTGGCGACCCTCTTCGATCCAGTAACCGGAGAAGAAATACATGACGACAATCCGAAAACGATATGGGAAAAATCTCTGAAGCGATGGCCTTCGCAAGCTGTAGTCATCGCTTTCGAAATCCACCGCCCCGAAACGCTCGATTGGGTGGAAATGTTCCGAAATGTCAAAGCCCAAGGTTATTCACGTTTCATAACCGAATCAGGAATCTTTCACCGATTAGATGACAACAAAGCCATAAAAGATCTTTCATGTAAAAAGGACACGGTTGCCTACGTTGTCCAGGACCGGATGCGTTTAGAAACGAAGCACCTAGGACGTTTTCTTGAGGCCGCCGAAACAGCTCTCGAGTTCGGTCAAGGCGAACTTGTTCTCTTTAACAGTAAGCCAACCCTTCTCGATCGATTTTCCAGTGGCCTGCATTCCACGAAAAGCGGGAAACGATTCCGCCCCGCTAGCCCCCCTATGTTCTCTTTCAACTCTCCCATTGGAGCCTGCCCGGAATGTCGAGGCTTTGGACGCGTCATCGAAATCGATTATCGTCTCGCCTTACCGGATCAAAAGCTGAGTATCTCCGATGGAGTTGTTCGCCCATTTGAAGGACAAGTATACGGTGAAAGTAAAAAGGACCTCGAACGGGCTTGTCGGCGCCTAAAAATCTCCACCAAGACTCCCTTCAATCAACTCCCTAAGAAGCATCAGAACATAGTTATCAACGGAGAGCCTCAATTCCGGAAAAAGCACGAATCCGAAGATTGGGACGGCAATTCCTGGTACGGGGTCAAGGGCTTCTTCGACTGGCTGGAAAAGAAAACCTACAAGATGCATGTTCGCATCTTCCTCTCGCGTTTCCGAGCCTACATTAAATGTCCTCATTGCGACGGCACTCGCCTCCAACCCGAAGCCCTTTGCTGGCTTTGGAACAGCTACCGTCTGCCGGACCTGTACGAGCTTCCCATCAAGCAACTGTACGAAATCGTATCCAATTATAAAGAGCCCACTCAGCCCACGGTCAACCATCGCCAGTCAGACATCGCTTTCGAGGCTATTCTCTCGCGACTTCGATACTTGAATCACGTAGGACTGGGATACCTCACTCTGAACCGCCCCGCCCGGACTCTAAGCGGAGGCGAAGTTGAAAGAGTGACTCTGACTTCCTGTCTGGGAACATCACTCGTAGATACACTTTTCGTTCTCGATGAACCTTCCGTCGGCTTACATGCCCGCGACATAGATCGACTCATCCAGATCGTTCGCACACTCACGGACTCGGGAAATACCGTGGTCATCGTTGAGCATGACGACGCCATGATTCTCGCTGCTGACCACATTCTGGAGATTGGTCCCGAACCCGGAGCAAAGGGGGGCCATGTCGTATTCGAAGGTAATTCGTCAGAGCTGCTCACCTGTTCAAAGAGCATAACAGGTAACTATTTTTCAGGGAAGCGATCTATCGAAACACCGCACAATACTCGTCCCTTTAAATTATCTGGAAAAGGGAACGAGCCACCGAGAATTCGTATCCGTGGCGCGAGTAAAAATAATATCCAAAATCTGGATGTGGATATTCCTCTAAACCGTTTTGTCTGTTTCAGTGGTGTATCCGGATCGGGAAAGAGCACACTCATGAACAATGTGCTCTATCAAACACTGCTAGCCCAAAGAGGGAAGCTAGCTGAAGACCCCGCTTCTTTAAAGAGCCTCAGGTGCGGCATCGAGCCCAGTGAAATAGTAATGGTGGATCAAGCGCCAGTCAGTCGTACTCCTCGATCCAATCCCGCAGTTTTCGTAAACGCCTGGGACCAAATTCGCAAACTGTTCGGAGACCTGCCAGAGGCGAAGGCTCAAGGCTACACGGCCTCAAGCTTTTCTTTCAATGCAGGAGACGGTCGGTGTGAACATTGCAGTGGGCTTGGATACGAAAAGGTTGAAATGCAGTTTCTCAGCGATGTATTCGTGCCCTGCCCTCATTGCAATGCCAAGCGTTTCAAGATTGGAATACTCGAAATTCGATTCCTGAACCACTCTATCGCCGACATACTGGATCTTACCATTTCCCAAGCGCTGTGCTTCTTTCAAGAGTACCCAAATTTATACGACAAGCTAGATGCCCTGGATCAGGTGGGACTGGGATACCTAAAAATGGGCCAGCCTCTAAACACCTTATCGGGTGGAGAGTCCCAGCGTCTTAAACTCGTTAAATACCTATCAGGTAAGAATACGGGTAAAACGCTACAATCTTCAGAAAGCAGCTTCATATTGCTGGATGAGCCCACTACGGGACTTCACAAACATGATGTAAAACGTCTCCTCGCAGTCCTTCAAAAAATCGTCGACCACGGTCACAGCCTGATCGTCATTGAACACAATTTGGATGTATTAAAGTCCGCTGACTGGATCATCGAGCTCGGCCCCGAAGCAGGCTCCGACGGCGGCAAAATTGTGTTCCAAGGGACACCTTCCGATTGTGCAACTCACCTTAAAACGGAAACCGGGAAGTTTCTTAAGGATGAAGGTAGCAGGATTAAAGATAGATCTGGTCAACAACTTCTTTTGGCCGCGGAAGACCCCAGCCCTTATAGAAATTCCAGTTCCGCCTTAACTGTCACTGGAGCTCGGGAGCACAATCTCAAGAACCTCAATGTTTCGATTCCCCATTATCAGCTCTCGGTCGTTACTGGCGTTTCGGGCTCAGGCAAGTCCACGTTGGCATTTGATATTATATTTGGTGAAGGACAGCGGCGATTTATGGAATCTATGTCGCCCTACGCCCGCCAGTTTGTCGAACAACTGCCTCGGCCTGATTTGGATCAGCTTTCGGGAATCCAGCCAACTGTCGCCATCGAGCAAAGGATAACCCGCGGGAGCCGTAAATCGACCGTCGCCACGATTACCGAAGTCGCCCAGTACCTCCGGCTTCTCTACTCTCGATTGGGTATACCCCATAATCCGGATACGGGCGACGCGCTCGTTTCACAAACCCAGACACAGCTTTTAAAGCGTGTTCGCACGATGCTCCGTGCTTCGAATTCCAGCAAATTCAAACAATTGCTACTTTGTGCTCCGCTCGTTCGTAATCGAAAGGGGCATCATCAACCCATAGCCAAATGGATTGCAGACCATGGCTATGAAATGATGCGGGTCGATGGGTCGATTATCTTTACCGAGGATTTCAAAAAACTGGACCGTTATAAGGAGCACAACATCGAAGTGGTGATTACTGATCTCCAATCGATTTCAGGGTCTCCCTCTGAAATATCATATGCACTCAAAGAAGCACTAAACCGAGGTCATGGCACTGCGTTGCTCTTGGATCAGGATGGGAATATCGTCTCATGGCTTTCTACGCTTCGTATGGATCCCGACACTGGCGTGGCCTTGCCGGAACTTGACCCAAAGGATTTTTCCTTCAATTCACGCAAAGGCTGGTGCCCCACCTGTCGCGGACATGGTCAGATTTTTTCTTGGATGCGTGAGCGTCTCGAGGATGATGAACTTCTCGCAAAGTCTATCGGAGCTGATTCTAGCGAAGATGAAGACGAAGTTACGATTTGCCCCGATTGTGGCGGTCAGCGCTTGAACCGCACGAGTCGTAACGTCTTCCTGCCGCTGAAAGGTAATAGGAAAATATCACTGCCTATTCTTCTCGAAAAAACACCGAAAGAACTCCTCAAAACTCTCAGCACGCTAAAACTTGACGAGCGGGGGCGTATTATTGCTCGCGACATTATTGATCAGATCCAAGAGCGTCTCCAATTCATGGATAAAGTGGGTCTTGAGTACCTTTCCATGGATCGATCGACCCAAACCCTTTCCGGAGGTGAGGCTCAACGTATCCGTCTAGCTGCACAGCTGGGATCCAATCTGGCTGGGGTTCTTTACGTTCTTGATGAACCCAGTATTGGCCTTCACGCCCGTGACAGTGATCGACTGATCAAAACCCTCAAAGAACTTCGGGAAAAAGGAAACACCCTTATCGTTGTAGAGCACGATACCACCATGATGGAGCAAGCCAATTGCATAATCGATTTAGGCCCCGGAGCGGGAATCCAAGGGGGGGAACTCATCGCTAAAGGCACCCTCTCACAACTAAAACAAAACAAGAACTCTCTCACCGGAAAATTCCTGAAAAACGGTATCTGTCATCCACTAAATGGCGCGTACCGCAAAATTCAAAAACCAAGTTTAGGGAAAGCTAATTGGATTGAGCTAAAAGAGGCAAATTTCCGCAACCTTAAGAACCAGAACCTTAAACTTCCCCATCAAAGACTCACAATGGTTTGCGGCGCATCGGGTGCGGGAAAGTCTTCGCTCGTAAGAGATCTGCTCGGTCAGGCCGCAGCCTACTCCATTAAATCGAAGAAAAAAACTGTCACGGGAAAGATGTTTGCCAAGAATGGGAGGGCGATTGAAAGCAAGGAAAGAAACGTTTTGTTTAGATCCCTCTCTGGAGCCCACTCCTTTCGATCGGTCATCGAAGTTGACCAATCTCCTATCGGCAAGACCCCTCGATCTACTCCTGCTACCTACCTCGGTGTATTCGATACGATACGTCTCTTTTTCTCAAATTTGCCTGAGTCTAAAATACGGGGATACAAACCTGGCCGTTTTTCTTTCAACACCCCCCTCGGAAGATGCGATACTTGCTCCGGAGCTGGGCGTGTAAAACTTGAGATGAGCTTTATGCCTGACACTTATGTGATTTGCGATGATTGCAATGGTTCTCGCTATGGATCCGAGCTTCTCGATCTCCATTGGAAAGGAAAGAATATCGCCGACGTATTGGCCATGACCTTTGAAGAAGCCGCCGACTTCTTCAGCTTCCACTCTCAACTGGGTGAGATTATGCAGCTCATGGTCGAAACCGGTCTCGGATACCTAACTCTTGGGCAAAGCAGTCCTACACTATCAGGCGGGGAAGCCCAACGTTTGAAACTGGTTACCGAGCTAGCGAAAGGATTGCAAAACTACAATGAGAGAAGCCGTGGAATCCAAAGAACCAATTTATACATACTGGAAGAACCTACTATTGGGCTACATCTCAGCGACTGTGAAAAGCTGATACAACTTCTCCATAAACTCGTTAATGCGGGCCATACCGTTGTCGTTATCGAGCATCACCTGGACCTATTGGCAGAGGCTGACTACATAGTCGAAGTCGGTCCCGAGGGTGGGCCGAAGGGCGGGAAGATTCTATACCAAGGTGATCTGAGAGGGCTCATGACTTCCAAACGCAGCATAACAGCTGAGTACATGATACCTAAAATGCATGGCTGACGCTTGTGCCGGGCCGCGTATAAAAATTATTTTAATAAATTCCTCCGAGCCAGACTCGTAAAATCGTGACTAGAAGCTCTTAGGAGCCCATTCGCAATAGATAAAAAAGTGATAGAAAATCCGTAACCAGCCCACCTGAAACCTATTTTCCGAATACAGATAGCCCAAGGAACAACACGAGCGATATTAAGAATCTACTTGGTTAATTATCTTATTTATCGAGGATGCTACTGGAACGCCAAGCCCCCGCCCTGTATTCGCTTGGATAAATCAGTGCCAAACTGGGGCTTGGCGTTCCCAACTGAGGAGTCTGAGTTTTCCGATATTAAATTTATTGGTCACAGATGTGAGGAGCTCTTGGAATTTAGAAAACAATTTATCGGTTAACTAGCGAAAGGCTACTTTTTACTAGTCATTCGGATCTACCAAATTTCGCCAGTCGGGATAGATAGGTCGATGCTCTGAGTACCGTTGACCTTTCACTGTTGGAGCGGGAGGGGTTGCATCCAGAAACGCTTGAAGCTGCTGTCGAATTATCTCCGATAGCTCACCAGCTTCCCCGATCGCGAGATCGTTTGCCTCTTTCAAGTCTTTCGGCACCTCATAAAATCTACCATCCCGGTATAGCTTGAACCTTTCGGTTCGAGCAAACTGAGCAGGTACTTTGTTCCAGTAGGGCTGATAGTGAGTGAAAACCCAATCTCGTGGAATCCCTTTCTTACCTTTGAGCTGCGGTAAGAAACTTCGACCATCGATCGGGTCACGATCCCCTCTCGTCGCACCCGCTGCTTCCGCTAAGGTAGCGTAGAAGTCGGTAAAATCGACCAAGTCATCCAATTCCTTACCTTTAGGCGTTTGTCCTTTCCAGTAAGCTATGAGGGGGACGTGGGTTCCCATATTCGTAGGACCACCTTTCCCTCCCTTGATCTCCATACCGTTCCAATTTGAAGTGATACCCGTACCGGTTCCGTTGTCAGCAGTGAAAAGAATGATCGTATTTTCAGCGATCCCCAGCGACTCTGTTTTATCCGCAATTCTTCCGATCAGCTTGTCCATGTAGTTCACCATGGATACAAAGTGCTCTTTGTTTCGGGTCTTATCCCACTCATTAGCGGTGTCTCTCTGAGCGTCGCCAATTGTGTCTGGTGTTGGGACAAAAGGGTCATGTACGAGAACCATAGGATAGTAGACAAAGAACGGATCATCTTTATTTCGCTCCATAAAGTCACACAGATAGTCCGTCATTAATTCAGGTCCATATTCGCCTGCGTTTTGCTCCTTCGTGATAAACTCCCCATTTGTCTCGATCGGGGGGTTCCAGAATCGCTCGCCACCAAGACCACCAGCCTTTCCCGTTGTCAGCTGCCAGAGATAAAATTCGTCAAAACCCGCTTTGGCGGGACGCATATTGTCGTCGTATCCCGGCAGATTATTGTAGAGTCCATTCAATTGCCACTTCCCCACGATCGCGGTCTGATAACCGTTTTCCTGCATCAGATGACCGAAAGTCTTATCATTCGGATTTAGATATCCAAAGTGGGTATAGTTTCGGAAGTTGTACTGACCTGTCATCAGCTTCACGCGTGAAGGCGTGCAAATCGGGGTCGAAAAGCAGTTTTTAAAGCGTATTCCTTTCGACGCTAGCTTATCGATTCTAGGGGTTAAGTAGTCCTCTGCCCCATAGCAACCAATAGCCTCCCAACTCACATCGTCCGCCATAATGAGGACGACGTTGGGCTTGTCCTGAGCCTGTCGAATCGACTGATCCTTGGCCGCAACCAAGGACTCGACCACAAATAGAGCACAAAATAGATAGGTGATGATTCGAGACATATTAAAAGGGTTATTTGATTATGGGTTCAAGGTCACCCCTTTTTTAAGTCTCCTCAAACATCCCAGAATCAGAAAATAATCGGATTACGAAGTTGTGGCAAGGCTGTCTATCCTTAAACACCCGTCAACCTACTAGATCAAAATCCAGCTGACTAAAAATAGTCAGCCCTACCCGCAAGAGTACTAGTTTAGTTCTCCATTCCCACTACGATGGACTCGCTGTATTTGAACTCGCCCGTGAAAGCATCGTAGTACTTAAATATTACATGCGGATGAGGATAGGCAACCCAGCGCTCGCCGCCCCTTTGCAAGGGAGCGTTAAATACATTGTTCACTTGCACCACGCAATAGTGAGCATGAGTCCGCTCGAGACGCGGCATGTCCGAATAGACATATGTCGACCAGCGAATATCACATTCACGCGGTCCGTATTTGAATTTTCCATTCGCGGGACGGCCTCCCTCATCATCAGCAGGAACATGGTTAACCGAATTGCCCGGCCCAGAAGCGAACTCCCAAACATTGTTCAGCACCTTTATGGCAAAAGAATTGTGAAGGTCTCCCGTTAGCATAAAAAACTGTTTAGGACTTTGATTCTCCAAGAATTCGATGAGACCCTCGCGTTCCTCAAGAAAGACGGTCCACGCATCATCTTTGGCAATGTCTAGATTTTTGTCCATCCCTCCTCCACTTCCGACATGGGGTATCATGAAGTCTACCGAGGAAGCCATGAAAAAGAAGTCCGCATCCGAGTTCTTAATGGTTTCCTTAAGCCAATTCAGCTGCTGCTTTCCCAAAATGGTAGCACCCTTTTTATTAGGATTCTTGACATCGTGCAAAGAGCGATGGGATCGCGTATCCAGCATGAAGAATTCGCAATTGGCTACTCGGAACGAGCCATAGGATCGACGACCGACTGAATACTTTGCTTCTCCGTTCGCTCTTCCCGATGGTGATATTCGGAGGCGATGAGCGTCCACCACTTCAACAATGTCGTACACCCCAGTATTCGGATCACCTGGTTGTGTATCAAGAAACATGTCACGCATGCCATCTGTCTCCTTCCCCCAATGCACATGGAGATTAGCGTAGTTTTTCAAATCCATGTTCGAAAAACTTGCGTTTGGGTCGTACAATATATCACTCCCCTCTTCCAAATGGGCTTTACCGAACTTCGCCTGCTCAGTGTGTACCACGGGATTTGCCCAACCAAGATAATCAAACCAGCCCTTGACCGCGGTATCGCGAAAGACCGCCCGTCGATTCACGTATCCCGTTTCCCCCGTTCCATAGATGTCGTTTAAAAGCTCGTGATCGTCAAACGTGTAAAAGCTGGGCACATTGCTGTGCCATTCCATCATGTTCCTCCCACGATTCATGTAGGTCTTGTAATTCTCCCATACTCCGGCTATCGCCGGAGCCAAATCCACGATCTCTGGAACCCCATCTTCAGGATTTAGCCTTACCTGCGATTTCCAAGCGGACGCCGGAAAATCTCTGTCCTCCTCATAGAGCCAGTCACCATTGGCAATGGCGAAGTGAACTTTGTCCGTCACCTGATCATTAAGCGTATCATACAACGGCATACTGGGACCAAAACTGCTCACCCAGTTTTGATTGATGCAGGAGGTGTACTCAAACTGGAAATTAAACAAGCCTTTCGGATTGTGCTCGGGATCCACATAGTCATTTGAGTCTGGAAGCGTTTTAAAAGAACCTGATAGCCCCTTGTCGACCGTGTAATAGTAGAGCGTGTCTGGATAGAGATTGGTAAGTGTAATAATTGCCGTATTGTCATTCTCTAGCTGCGATTCTACCAACTCTGAAACCATTAGCTGTTTCAATTTCTCCGTTCCGTAACGAACTGACACCTCACCCGGAACATTGGTTCGCACCCAAATACTCATTGTCGTCGAACTCGGCCGTCCCAGTATTGGCCCATGAGTTACTTTTAGATCAATAAACGAATCTTCTGAGTAGGCAGATAGAATCGACAAAATAACAAAAAAAACAGGGAGGAGGTGATTCATAGACCTAATTATTTACATCATCAGGCCGAGGCCAAGCGAGTACTTTCTACGAAACTCAATAGGGGTACTTAATTTAAAACAGAAGCGTAACTGGCAACCCTGTTTGCTTTTCACGGATTAACTCAAAACCGTCTAGGCTGCTTTTGCAATAACAAGGAAGAATTGAATATCACTATCGCACGCGACTCGACGGGAACATCTTTACCACAATACATGAGCACAGAAATGGAACACTTCCCGAATCTCAAGGGAATCGGGGTGCATCTATCACCGGACTTGAATTCGACTCTGCGAGAAATCTCGGGCACACCTCGAGAAGAGGCTTTTATCGGCTCGATCCTAAACAAAGAAAAGCGAAGTTTTATTCGCTAGCTGAAGGAGCTCCAGAAAAACAAATTTTTCAAAAAAGCAATATCTATACCCAATAATAGGATACTTTATGATAGATTGATCAGACCCAACATTATTAAAATTTGAATATGCCCGCCGACGAGCCTTTTCCACCAATGCTTGTATCGTAATCAAGTGTCCTCACCTTTTAATCGTCGATGAGAACGCCATAAACCAAGAAGTCCTCAAAGCCTTTTTTCGAAGAATGGGTCCGAATCCGATGATGCCTTTAATAGGCAAGGAGCCTTTCCCATGTTTTTGGCTTCATACTAAGAATCGATACTCGTTGACTGTATAAAACCCAAAAATGGTAATCATCAATTGGTCCTCAAAGGCACTTTGTGCGGTCGCCTTTCAGCTCATTGGATGTCAGAGCGATCATGTTTTTCAGTATCATAATTTTGAATATTTTTTCTAATACTTCTGCTTGCCTCATAAATTACCTACCAAAGCTCATCATCCCATCCAGCCTTTAGGCCATCGTAGTAAAAAGGGCTTCAAAGGCTTCGGCCAAGTAATCTAGAATCCCGCCAATCACAACCTCTCGACAACTGCGTAATAGGCACTGACGAACTCACCCTCTCGCTTCCCCGTGATGAAGTTTCCGCGCAATTTAAAGTCTCCTGCCTCAAGATCCATCGTAAAGGTCACCTCTTCCGCACCTTTCTTGACAGTCTTTTCCTCGTAATAGTCCGCCACATTCAGCGTCGCTCGAGTCGCTTTGATCGCCTTTCCAGGTGTTTCCCTAAAGGCAGTCAAGCCCGGAACGGGATCTCCCGGAGCGAGATCGTCATTTATTGCTCTGGAAAGCTCACGAGGCCAGCGACGGAGCGATATTTTGTAGGTCCCTGCTTCCTTTACCCGCACCGCCCAGTATCCAGAGCCCTGCTTTGCACCTCGAATGAATCCTTGATGCCAAGGTGAAAGAGCATTGTCAGTTAACCAATCGTGGGCCGTCAGTTGTGTCGGATTGTCTGCCTTGTTTCCTAGCACCAATCTTTCATCAACGACAAATCCTGGTGAAATACTGGCCCACCACCGATCATAAGCTTCACGCAATCGCTTGACCGTTTCAGGGTTACTCTTGGCAACATCCATTCTTTGCTCCGGATCGATTTCCACATTGTAGAGCTCCGTTCCATTGATCAGCCGCCAACGGTCCGTCATAGTGGAAGATTTCCGCCACTTGATCGGATCACGAACACGCTGCGAATCCGTAATTAAAATACGGTCCGGCCAACTAGTTGGGGTTTGGTAAATCAAGGGTACTAATGACCGCCCATCAAAGCTGTAATCCATCGGGCCGTTCAATCCGCACAATTCGATCAAGGTTGGAAGAATGTCGATGTGAGCAGTAAGTCGCCCCACGTCACGGCCTTCTGTCAGATTGCCCGCGGGCCAATGCAGAAAAAAGGGAACTCGATGCCCCCCATCATACTCACTTCCCTTTTTACCTCGCATACCGCCTGAAAAGATATTTTCACCGCTAGCGGTACCATTGTCGGTTGTGAAAATAAATATCGTGTTTTCTGCCAAGCCCTTTCGATCGAGCCATTCGCGCATCGCCCCGACATTTTCGTCGATATTGGCGATCATTCCAAAAAATATCGCTTCCCGTTCCGACAGGCCCTTCTCCAAATATGGCTTCCAGTATCTTTCCGGGCAATGAAAAGGGCTGTGTGGGGCATTCGTGCAAATGTAGGACAAAAAGGGCTTATCTTTCTTAACACTTTCTTCGATAAAACGCTGCGCTTCCTGGAAGTAGACATCCGTACAGTAGCCTTTGTATTTCTGCGGTCTCCCGTTATGAAAGTAGGTGTCATCGAAATAAGAGTTATCCCAAAAATCAGGTGTTTGCCCCACTCCACCTCCGCCGTGGCGCACGACCTCAGAGAATCCACGATCTTCGGGACGATAAGGATAATTGTCTCCCAGGTGCCATTTGCCAAACATGCCCGTAGCGTATCCGTTATCCAGAAACACATCTCCAAAAGTCAATTCACCCACACGCAAAAACGATCGCCCCATAATCGTATGCCAAGGGCCCGCTCGATTCGTGTAGTGCCCGCTCATGAGGGCCCCTCTTGTGGGAGCACAGGTGGGACTCACGTGGTAGTTCGTAAGCCTAACCGACTCAGCATGAAGGGCATCCGTTGCTGGAGTTTCGAGAATGGGATTACCGTGAGCCGAGATATCTCCATAACCTTGGTCGTCTGTTATGACGAAAATGACATTGGGTTTGTCTGCGGCATAGGCAGACGCAGTAAACGAAAACGCCACTAAAAAAGGGCTAAAGAAACGGGAGAATTTTTTGAGGTGCATAGGATGAAATATTTGTTTAAGGCAGATTAGTGCAAGGTATTAAAAATTCGCGGTTAATCGAGGACTGCAGATACTGAAAACTTTCTCAATTAGTCAGTCGAACGCCTATACCAATCGACCTTTACCGAATTTATCTGCATTCGAGGTCTAAACCAAGAGATGATTCTAAAGTTAAGAAAATCTGATTCGTCCACTTGGCCTAGTAATCCTCACCTCTATTGCTAGCTTCGCACGATTCTTGCCACCGCTCTAGTTGCTTTCGCATTTCGGCCGCGATCGTTGCGTGCTCGCCTATAATATTTTTCGACTCACTCGGATCATTGTCCAAATCATAAAGCTCCCACTCCACTACAGGAGCCGTTCCATTATCGCTCTTAAGCCTTTTCTTTCCAGGATTGTGAACCAATTTGAAGCGATTGTCATTCAGGGTAGCCATTCCATGCCCTTGGAATCCAATCGGGGACAATCGCCGGATAGCGTTTCCTTCAATAACTGGAACGATGGACACACCGTCATACGGTCTACGCTTCTCTTCTGGCAGCGTGTACCCAAGCACATCCAACACAGTCGCGAAGTAGTCGCTCGTCACTGCGGAAACTGATGTCTTACTACCCGCCACAACTTTTTCTGGCCACTCCAGCAGGCTAGGAACACGAACTCCTCCCTCATAAAGCGAGCGCTTTCGCCCACGAAACGGTGCTGCAGTTCCTTGAGAACGGCCTTTTTTACCGGGATTTCCTTCCGGCCCATTGTCCGCAGCGAACCAAAGCATTGTATCCTCCGCGACTCCGAATTCTCGAAGGGCATTTCGCAAACGCCCAATCTGACGATCCAAGGCAGTGATGACTGCATAGTAGTGCTGGGTATTCTCATCCAAACCTGGATACATAGCCAAAAATTCTGGGCCGCCGACCACAGGCAAGTGAGGCGCATGAAACCAGATGACCGCGAAGAAGGGCTTATCCTCCCTAGTGGCATCTTCAATAAAGGGCAAAGCCTTATCCATTACCATTCGTGCGGTGTCCCCCACCAAGCCTTCAGCAGGACCATCCTCAATATTTCGTCCATTGTGGAAAAACAACACTCTTGGGTCTGTGATTCCGTTATGAGCATTCTTAGGGTCGTAGGGGTCCCAGGTCGAAACCGAGTACTCAGTGCTGAACCATTCGTCGAATCCAGACATCCCTGGGGTCATGTAGTTCTTTTCCGGATTCCTCATCTTCTTCCCAGAATAGTCTGGGGCCAAGGTCCCCAAATGCCATTTCCCAAAATGCCCTGTGGCATAGCCATGGTCTCTTAGAACTTCCGCCAATGTTATCTCATCTCGCTTCAAATGGCCTTGGTTCGCCGTGGGAATTCCATATCGAGAGGGATGCCTCCCCGTAAGCACAGAACCTCGCGTCGGACTACAAACCGGGGCGGCCGCATAGAAGCGTTCGAACCGTATTCCCGCCTTAGCCATCCGGTCGAGCTCTGGCGTAATGACCGTTTCATTACCATTGAACCCTACATCTCCCCAACCTAAGTCATCCGCCATGCAGAGAATAATATTCGGTTTTGCCGCGAATACTGGAACTGCAATGATTGTGAATAAAACAGATAGGACAACCTTCATACCTTCGCTGTTTGATAATTAAGAATTCCTCCTTGAGCCTTACTCTTTGAACTTTAGATGTCCGGTTCGTTCCAATCAGGTATTCCCCGATCCCGCTTCTGTTGCTCATAGCGCACCCATTGCGGTTGTTCTTTGGTGTATGGACGATCCTCATTCACCATTAGCGGCAGAGTCTCCTCCCACCAAGCATCGTAGACTACCCTTAGCTGAGCCACGACTTCCGGATACTGGCTTGAAACATCCTTCTTTTCGTAGGGATCGTTCGAAATATCATAGAGAACTCTATTGTTTACGAATCGCCACCGCTCGGTCCGGACCGCACAATCTGTAAACTTGCTCAAATTCGGATCCTCTCCCTTGTCCCAACGGCCCTTGTGGATGAACAAGTGCCTATCAGCCCAATTCGCGTTTGGATTGTTTAATAGACGTAACATGTCTCTTCCGTCCAATTTTTGAATACCAGCAGGAATCAAAGTTCCGGATAATGTGGCAAATGTGCGGAAAAGATCGACGTGTGCAGTTAGCGCGTTAATGTCTACGCCCTCCCTAAGCTTACCTTTCCACCGCCAAAATGCCGGCACACGGGTTCCTCCCTCATAAGGAGAACCTTTGCCTGTTTTAAAGCCTGCTGTGAACAGGCTTATCTTCTCACCATTCAACTTGGCTGAGCGACCTGCTTGACCATTGTCCGTCATGAAGATGACCAGCGTATCTTCCCACAGTTCCCACTCATCGAGCTTTTCCATCAGGATACCAAAATTGTCGTCGATATTCTCAATCATCCCGTAGCGCCCCGCCGTGTTTTTATCGTAGCCCAAGTCGGTAAATCGCTTGGCATAACTTTCCGGAGCAATCATGGGACCGTGGGGTGCATTTGGCGTTATGTAAGCAAAGAATGGTTTATCCGTCTCATCCATCTCTCGAATCCATCCCAGTGCAGCTTTAAAGAAGATGTCCGTGCAGAAGCCTTTCGTCTGCACAATGGTGTCGTTGTGCAAAATTACATTATTGAAATAGCGGTCATCCTTATTAGGCGGAAAATCGGCGCAGCTGCCCTCGTAGGCTTGCCCGATTCCGCCTGCTCCGTGAATAAAGGTTTCCGTAAACCCACGATTATAAGGTTGATGGGCGTCTTCATCCCCTAGATGCCATTTACCAAAAATCCCAGTTTCGTAGCCGTTCTGGCTTAACAGCTCTGGAATCGTCTTGCTAGAGAGCGCCATGATCTCCCGTTCCTTGATCGTATGAGTAACACCGTTCTTAAACTCATGTCGCCCACTCATAATCGCCGCACGAGTAGGGGCACAGGTCGGGCTCACATGAAAATCAGTGAAGCGCGTCGACAATCCATAAAAGCGATCGAGGTTCGGTGTGCGCAGTACCGGATTCCCCAAGCATCTCAAATCACCCATCCCCTGATCATCTGTCATCACGAGGATGATATTGGGGCGAGAACCCTTCAAACTTGCGGCTTGTAGCGCAGCTAAGACGTACAGGGAGAGGATAATACTCAATATTAATCTCATAGTTTCAGTTATCCAGTTCAGACGCTCGCTCTACATCAATCTAGCCTGACAGGCTTATACCCGCCTTTGGACTTGAAATAGAGAAACAAGGCCAAGTAGGAAACAAAAAGGAATCCAGGAAGCATTGCTTGTCGGAAAAAAGCCCGCTTTTTGTTGCTATTGACAATCGCCCCTAATTGGGCGGCATTCTCACTGTCGAGAGCGTCCACCGCAGCCATATTCAAACTGGGGGTCTCGCCAAACATTCCTGAGCGGATCCCGCCATCAACAATAGCATGCAATGCCGGCTCTTGTTCCCTCAATTCAGTATCGATTCCTTCGTCAAGAAAGAGCCCCATTAGAGGCGTACCCAATATTCCCATACCAAGGACCCCAACCGCTGAAACCCCATTCAGGGTCAATGCGCCGCCACGAGGAAACTGTTCTGATACCACTCCCAATGTTGTCGACCAGAGAAAGGTCTTTCCAAAAGCGTACACAATCGCCGCCACGACCATTATCCCAGCCGGGGCCAATCCAAGGAAAAGCAGCCCCACGACCGCCAGACCGGCGCTTAGCACGAGAAGGCCAATCGGGGAAAACTTGTGAACGATAGGGCCGGCATAAAACCTCAGAATAGTCATAATGATAGAGACCATCACAAAAATCCAACCCGCGCCTTTCGGGAAATCGGCTTCCAGAAGTGAAGCCATCCATCCATCCGTGCCCAGCTCTGTTGTGGCAAGAAAGGGCATCGTAACGAGGATCAACACGAAAGTCCAATTGCCAAGGGCTCCCGTGAAAAAGTAGGCCCCTAACGCTACTACGAATGCAGTCGCTAAAGTTATGCCCACGGAAATGGTTAGCGGTTCCACCAAAAGCGTGTTCGCTACTTGAATAATACCCATCACAGTAAGCCATGCGATTATAAAGAATCCCACCGCTCCCACTTCACTCAACATGTCACGGAAGCTGACGCCAGCGGCTACCCGTTCCTGCACGGGAAAACGGCACTTCGCAATCATAGCCGCATATATCAATACCGGAATGAGACACACGCCAAACTTCACCGTTAGGCTCAATCCGCCTAAAAACAAAGCCGCTACAGCACCTAAAGCGAGACCCGCTGGCCAGCCCGCATGCAATATGTTCAGCCACTTCGACTTTTCTTTGTTGTAGATCGTCGCCACGATGGGGTTTATAAAAGCCTCAACGGTACCATTGGCTATTGCTACTAGAAAGGTACTCCAGTAAAGTCCCGAAGCGGACTTGTTGATGACCGAATATACGGTCCCTATTACTGCCAAGGTATGAGCCACTATGGCGAAGTAGGCAGTGGCCTTGTATCCAACTTTGTCAATTACCAGACTGAAAAATATAATGCTAAAGGCAAATGGCCATAGACCGACTCCGAGGATCTGCCCTATTTCGGATTGGGTAAAGCTGAACTCGTTGACCAACTCACCTACGACTACCGTTCGTAGTCCAAAAAAGAAAGATGTCGCGACTAGGGCAATAAAACAGGCAGAGAAGAGCTTTTTGTTCTCTATTTCGTCATTCATAAGGGGGGAAGCTATTGAGTGAGGGAGGGCAGTAAATTGAAACCCTCAATATTTTCTGCAAGGACCAACTATTTTCAAGTGGAATTCCCAATAAAAGTCGAACCGGATTCTAGCTCGTTAATCAACTTGAGACAACAGGCAGGAAGCCCGTTACACTCTTTTCTGTTCACGCTCCTCCTTTTCGATTTCGTTCCCGAGCTTGTCGCTTCATCTCTACAAAATCCGGATCCTCTTCAGGAACCTCATATTGATCCCTCAGACGACCGAGTTCCTTCTCAAGTGACTTAACTATACTGGCATATTCAGGATTCGTATACACATTATTCAATTCGCTGGGATCTTTTTCGATGTCGAACAACTCCCACTCGCCAGTCTGGTAATAATGGATTAGCTTTTGCTTCCCATTAGTAACGCCGTAATGCCGAGCCACACTGTGGCCACCCGGAAACTCGTAGTAGTGGTAGTAAAACGTGTCGCGCCAGTTCCTAGGCGTTTTTCCTTTCAAAATTGGTACGAGGCTTTCGCCCTGCATATCGCTCGGAGGCGCTACTCCCGCCAACTCCAAAAAAGTTTCCGCAAAGTCCAAATTGGATACAATGTCATTGTTCACAGATCCCGCCTTGGTCTGCCCCGGCCAACGAACAAGCAACGGTGTCTTGAGCGACTCTTCATACATCCACCGCTTGTCAAACCAACCATGCTCGCCTAGATACCAACCCTGATCAGAGGCGTAAATGACAACCGTATTATCCGCCAAACCGGACTCATCCAAGTAATCAAGCACTTTTCCAATGCCGTCGTCCACGGATTTCACACACCGCAGATAGTCTTTTACGTAGCGCTGGTATTTCCATTGTATGATTTCCTTCTCAGACAAATTGGGCTTCGCCTTGAGGTAGGCCTCGTTCTTCGGTCCATAGGCGGCATTCCATTGAGCCAATTGCTCCGAGGTGAAATTCCGAGGTTGCGTCAACTTTAGATCTCTATCGTTAAGGTGGTTCTTGATCTCCATCGCCTGATTGTAAGCCGGTGAGGCGCGGGTCGCATAGTCGTCGTAGAGCGTTTCCGGTTCCGGTACCGTAACATCGTCCAGCCAAGTTAAGTACTTGGGAGCGGGTTCCCAATTTCTATGCGGCGCCTTGTGCTGGTACATCAACATGAATGGTTTGTCCTCCTCGCGATCGTTCTTCAGCCAATCGAGCGTCTTTTCAGTAATGATCTCCGTAGTGTATCCCGTATGTTCACGAGTTACTACTTTCCCATTCTTATCCGTCGTTTTCATAGGCGGATTGTAATAAGGTCCTTGTCCTACTAATACATCAAAGTAGTCATATCCCTGCGGGGTTGATGCCAAGTGCCACTTGCCAACTACCGCAGTTTGGTACCCTTCCTTTTGGAGAAGCTTGGGAAAAGTCTGCTGGTCCCCATTGAAAACAATTCCATTCACTGCAAAACCATTGATGTGGCTATACTTTCCCGTCTGAATCACTGCCCGGCTAGGTCCACAAATGGCATTCGTCACATAGCAACGATCGAACATCATCCCTTCTTTCGCCAGTCGGTCCATGTTTGGCGTCGTAATACGCTCCGGGTCATACGCGCTCAATGCCTGTTGGCAGTGGTCATCTGAGAATATAAAAACAATATTGGGACGATCGCCTGCAGTGCCAAAAGCTAGATCAATCGACAATGCAAAGATAGTCGCAGAAATTAGACTCGTTAAATGAATCAGGGTATAGGCCCGATTACAAAATAGTGGTTTTTTTTCTTTCATTTTTTTGATCTCGCAGATTTTGGGACAACTAGATCGAAGTTTGACTCGGTGGCTTCAGTTTTACTGTTCCAGATCAAGCTTTGGACGGCAAATCGCTCAATTACTCAAATCAGCATAATTTGGGTCAAATTCGGACGATTTTAATTTACGAAAAACGAGTTGCTCAAAGAGAACAAAAAGAGAGGGAAAAGGGGATTGGGGCAATTTCATTGATATCGATTCAAGCAAGCAGCTTAGAGCTTACTTATTCATTAGCCAAGCATAGAATTTCTAGTTAGTGAACCTCTGTTCCTATTACATAATTGTTAATCAAGGAGAAAACGTATCACACTATTTAGCTCATCAGTGTCACTACGATGGCTACGGTCATCATTGCAGCCCCGGCCAAGCGCATCCCCATCACTTCACCGCCTAGATTCTGCTCTGTATTTTGAAACCAATGACCAATCAACCAGACTGCCAATACACTCCACAGCCCTCGGGCACTGTAAATAACATTCATCGAAGTGGCATCTCCAAAAAGCCCGATCGAAGTGACCAACGAAATGGCCTGCAGGCCCATGAAGAGCCCTCCCCCCACGAGCCACGGCCAAGCCTTTTTGGGTATGGCCCGGATGGGTTCTTTAAAAAGCGGGATAAAGCCCAGTGACAGTGCCCCGCACATACCCAGCATGATGGGAAGGAATCTCCCCGCTCCCCAAGCTGGGGCCCACTTTTGCACCAGCACATCAAACAAGGCATAGGAAATTGCGGCCAGCAAGGCGATTAAAATGGTCCGACTAACTGGAGAAGGCTTTCTGAAGGAAAGAACCGTTTCACTCGACTTCCGCCCAGGTCTAAAACTCAGCAATCCAATGGCGGCGAATGTCAGAACCGCCGAAAGCCAAAGCTCCCAAGGAATTTTAATGCCCAGTACCAGAACACTCAACCAGGCCACGCAGATCGTCTTTACACCCATTGTTGGTGTAGCGATGGAAACGTCCCCTTTCTCCAAGGCGAGAAAGGTTAGCACTTGGCCACTGAAGAAAGCTACTGCTACCAGAAGCGGCTGCCACAATAGAGAAAACTCGATGGGTGGACCTCCCAGCGGCAGAAGTGAAAGGAAGAGTATCGCAGTAACCATATTCACAACGAAACTCGTCCGCCAGATACCGACTCGGAAGCTTGTTGCACGCTTGAGCAGTAGCATCGCCAACACAAAAGTGACGCTACTGAAAAGCGGGAATAGTAGGTAGAGTTTCATTAAGACTCTTTATGGATCGAAACACAAAACCGGGTACAGCGACAATAAATTCTTTATCGCACCATCCTACACTCATGGCGAGAAGTCTTTTCACCGGCTCAGACCCTGATCCTAGCATAGCTATCATCGCCGGAAACCTAAAGCTAATCAAATTTTGGTAATCCAACAGCTACAAGCTATTCAATCTAGATGAAGATCTCGGCGAGAAGAATGACCTCGAGAAAACGCATCCTGAGAAACCGAAAGAGCTCGTATGGTTAATGAACTATCGCCTACGGTCAGTGAGGGATTAGCTTCCCATCGTCAACCTTGACTACGATACTAGCCTCCCTCAGCTTGGTTTACCCGGATCCCGGCGACGTGAGGCTAGACTTGACGGAGGAAGACCCAGAGGGCCGAGAGTTACTAATTAGTCTATTCCGAATAGCCCATCGGAAGATAAACATTCAACCAACCGCTTAGCTGAAGAGCACGCAGAATAGGAAGGCTTTACATCGCGATTAACTGGGTTCAAGATCGCATTGTGAAATGCTTCTAAATTAGCGAAATCAATTTTACTGACTCTTACCCTAAGTATCGAGATTTGGATCATTTCAAGCGAAGGTCTTCACCCACTTGGCCATTCCCTGATTAGCCTCGCGAATGAGATTGTTATTCTCCGTATCCGGCTCTTCTTGCTCACCTAACAAACCTCTAGCTCGCTGCCTGTTGCGTAAATAAGCTCCACACAGATGGGCACCCACTGCTCCTTTGTTTTTTTTCAAGCCCTCTAGCATTTCCGAGTACCAAGTACCGCTATTCTCCTTGTACTTACCTGTTGGATATCGACCCGAATCATCATGTTTCTCCACCCCCTGAGCTCCATCGGCCCAGAGCACTGGCCGACCGGTCTTCATGTGCCATTCTGCTAGATGTGTTGCCGGGTCTTTGAAATCCTGAAAGGAGATGACATCAACCAAGCCTTCGGAGGCATTCACGACTTCCATTGGCAAGGGCATATTCGCCTCGTAGCGGTCTCCCATGATTAAGTGATTGGGATCGTAGCGTTTGATCGCATCGTGGGTAACTTGATAATAGTTCCGGGCCAAGTCGTAGAGCTCCTTCCTGCCTGCTTCGGACTTGAGCTTGTCCGGATCGAACATGGGACCCCGCCATTTATTGTGCGGTCGATGCCAAGTCCAAGTGGGACAATCCGAGTACCAGTATCCAACCAGATTGGGATCATCGCGAAAACGCGTACAGTTGCTCCGAGCCACATAATCACACCAGTCCTCAAACGCGGAACTTCGCAGATCGGCGTTTTTATGCCATGGGTTCCAGGAATGCGTTTCGATAAACGGCAGCATATGGAAGTACGGCATATTCAAGGCCTGATACTCCTCGTATGTCCAGTTCGCCGAATGGGCCTGATGCTTAACGGTAACCTCTTGGACCCAGCCTATGGAATTGAAACCCCAATCCTTCAAATGCGGAACCACCCCCTCCTTAATCCAACGGATCTGGTCATTGCCGTACTTCTCTTTCCAAATGTGTTCATTCTCCGGATACCGCAGCGTAGCGGAATCGAAATGGTTTAGGGCGACTGAGAAAAACGGGTTTCCTTTTGGATCCTTAAAAAGCCATCTCCCTTTAACCTTTTCAAGAGTGAAGTAGGACTTTGACGAGGTTGCCGAAAAAATATTATGGAATGAAGCCGCGGTGAATGCACTTGCTGTCGCAGATTTAATGAAGTTTCTTCGATTAGTCATGTTCTTCGATTATTATGGAGAAGGAGGGCACACTAGCTAAGTCCTCCGACTATGCCTCAATATGATAAAGGACCGAGCCAATCCTTACCTACCCTACGATTTTCTTGTCCGTAGATCGCAACTTAAAGGGATTCCTTTCCACTAATTCCGGCCGTCTTTGAAATTCTTCTTTGACGGCTTTGGATATACACCGACTTGGTTTGCCCAAGCAAGCCACTTCTTGGAAAGCTGGGAAACCTTCTCGGGATGCGTTGCTGATAAATCGTTCGTTTCAGTCCGGTCATTTTTCAAGTCGTACAGCTCCCATTTGCTCGCATCGGGTCCGTCGAAAACGGAAACTTTTGTACCCACGAGTTTCCAGTCGCCTTGAATCAAGGCTGCATTGTCTTCGTGTTCGAGATACAGAGGATTTTTTCGCTTAAGCGACTTGCCTTCAAAAATCGTTTTTAGTGAGACGCCTGTGAGCGGCCGTATCTCATTCCCTCTGTAGTTGCTCGGGTACTTCGCCTTTGCCAATGAAATGAATGTTGGCATCAAGTCTGGAAGATAGGCCAGATCACTCACCAACGAACCCCTTCTCTTGATTCCTTTAGGCCAATGAGCAACAAGAGGAGTCGAGATCCCTCCTTCATGCGTATAGTGCTTAAACTTTTGAAAAGGAGTATTAGACGCATTCGCCCAATTTCCCCCATAACTAGGACCCGCTCCGTAGGTCGCTTCCCATTTCCCCAAATCGAACGGATCCGTTTTTCCGCCCAGCGTGCCCCCTTCAGCACAGCCACCATTGTCGGTCAGAAAGATGATCAGTGTATTATCATATTGGTCGTTCTTTTTCAGGTGCTCGACGAGCTTTCCAATATTCTGATCCATTCGGTCAATCATGGCAGCGTAGAAAGCCATTCGCATGTCCATTTCCCGCTGCTTTTCAATGTCTAGGGAGTCCCACGCAACGTCATGGCGCTCCGACAATTTCCAGTTCGGATCAATCAGCCCGATTTCAATTTGCCTTTTGAGCCGCTGCTCGCGGAGTTTATCCCATCCCATCATGTATTTCCCCACATATTTCTGGACTTCTTTCTGATGGGCGTGGAGTGGCCAATGCGGCGAGGTGTAGGCGAGATAGAGGAAGAATGGCCGGTCTTGTTCTGCCTTCTCTTCAGAGAGAAACTGTATCGCGTAGTCGGTGAAAGCGTCCGTAGTGTAAAAGCGTCGGTCGGTTGTACTCTTCGGATTCTCGATAGGCTCATTCCCGAGGAACATTCCCCGAGGATGTTCGGGATAGAAGTAGTTCGTCGCACCCGATAGACAGCCATAGTACTTGTCAAAGCCCCGCTGTAGCGGTCGGATCTCATGCCTGTCCATCCCGAGATGCCACTTGCCACTCATCAGTGTGGCGTAGCCTGCCGGCTTCAGAACCTCGGCAACCGTCACGCAATCCTTGTTGAGGACCCCCCGGTAATTAGGAAAGTCGGGGCCCGCATCGTGATTAAGCGTTCCGGGAGGATTCGTCATATAGCCAATCCCAGTTTCATGGGGATGGAGCCCGGTCATCAACGAAGCACGTGTGGGACAACAGCGAGCGCTATTGTAGAACTGCTTAAAACGCAGGCCATTCTCGGCAAGAGCATCAATGTTCGGCGTTTCAATCTCACCTCCGTAGCAACCGATATCCGAGTACCCCATGTCGTCTGCGAGGATAACGATAATATTGGGGCGTTCGTCCCCTATCGAATAGGGGAGGCCGACGAAAGCAATCAAGAGAAGAGAGCAGATGAACTTGGACATGGCACGCTGTGATGACCATGAATGGAGACTTTCGCAACGGGAAACCATCAACAAAGACCTTTCGGCTATCCACACAATACTAAACCGGTAATAACATAAAGTAGCCAAAGATCAATAAATACAGCGTACTCAGAGTAGATCTCCCCTATCCTGCCATTACATTTAAAACTCCATTCGTGTAAGCGATTTTTTCGTATACCTTGCTAGCCGTTATCCATGCCAACACGCAGGACACGAGAAACCCGATAGATGCTACAGCTAGAATCCAACGTGGCACTTTCCGCTCTCCCGAAAGTTCCGTACGCGTTCCCAGGTAGAGCAACGCAAGCGCAAGCACCGGAATCCCTATCACCGTTAGCGCCTGAGCAAAAGTGATCAAATGCACGACGCTGCCCTCCTTTAACAAGGAGGAGATCGCAACCCCCATTCCCACTACGAGAGCGAGGGTCGTTAGATGACGAGGAGTGGCGTCGCTCAAATTCGACCCTTTCCCTATCGCGTCCGACATCACCGTACCTCCGATAATCGCGTTAACTAGGAAAGAACTCGTGGCCCCTGCTAATATTCCAATGCAAAAGATACCCTTCGCAAAGCTGCCAAACAACGGCTCCAACTGGCGGGCTACGTCCCCTACCGAAGAAAGGACGATCGCCGAGGGATGACCGTAGAACGTTCGCCACGATGTCAGCAAAATGACCGTGGTTAGCAGTCCTAGTATTGAAATACTGACTACTGTATCGACTACTCCTTTTTGGATATCGTGCAGGCCCCAGCCTTTTTGTTTGACCAAGTAGGCATGGTAAAACGCGCCCGCTACCGAAAACGTCGTGCCAATCATCGCGAGCAACGGAAGCCATTCATGGCTGTCTTCGCTTATTACGGGGACGAAGCTTCTAGGACTTGAGAAGACCACAATCATGTTAGCCAAGAATGCTAGTATCATGATACCAACCAAGACCTTCATCACTCTTTCGATAAAACTGTAGAGATTTCTGAACAGATACAGACAAAAGATAATGAGAAAATTTACCACCATCAAGATGCCCGTCCTCGCCCCGTCCCCCAACGTATCGGCTCCTAGCATGGGCTCCAACCCTCCAATCAAAGCGATGTTATTGGACGACTGAAATAAAGCGACTAGGGTAAACAAGACACCCCCAATTATAACGGATACGGGACGTCCCAATCGGTCGGCCAACTCCGTACACAGGCTTTTTTCATAAACAACGCCGAGCCGTGCGGCTAGTGCGACCATAGCGATCATCAGAACAGCCGAACACGCAACTACGGCAAGGGCACTCAATCCGAACGAAGCCCCCACCTTCGAGCTCGTCAAAATTGAGCCGGGACCCAACACAACCGCGGTTACAATAATGGCAGGACCAATCGATTTAAGAACCCGTAGCATAACAACCTCGGATTCAACGGGAGAGGGAGCAAAGAATCAATCAGTAATTAATCCCGTGTAGGCACACCCATTTTCTACATTGCCTAAACTCCAACACGGCCACGGATTACCCTATGCCCATCTCCCTACGTAACTTTATCGGCAAGACCACCTCGCTCGTAGCCCTGTTTCACTTTCAGCCCAAGGTCGATGAGACGTCACCAACCACTTGATCGATGCGGCCAAGCAGCACGTTCTGGATCAGACCTAGTTAAAAGGAACGGTCATCATTGGATCGATCGAACTCCCAAGGAAAGGGAAGGCAGCACTACGCCTGGGTCCGCTCCGAGGACGGTGCCGGAAGGACCGGGCGTTGGAATAGTGTACACAAATCGTGACCTAAAAAGCTCGGAGCAGGCTGAGGCCTGATCAGACACCATCTGTAGGGCTCCCGCTTTGCCGCGTCGTTAACTCAGATGAATACGGATTTAATAACGCTCACGCGAGTGACGACGATTCGGCATCTAGAAAAAAATGACAATTGGAGTGCGTCTGTAATATGGAAGCTGGAACATCTGGAGTAACCGGACCTTGTAGGGCTTTTTTCACTGCTTTAGCCTTTCTCTTGTCAGGCACGGTACAGATAATCAACCTGCTTTTCATAATCTGCTTGATTGACATCGAGATCGCTTTTTTCGGGACCGACTCTAAGTTTGGAAACCAACCTTCCCCTAATTGTTGCTTCCTGCAATCCTCGTCGAGATCGACGACGATATAGGGATCCTCCGTCTCAAAATCCGCTGGAGGATCGTTAAACGCCAAATGCCCATTTTCTCCGATCCCCACGAAGGCGACATCAATTTGCGTATTACGAATGAGCGCTCCCACTCGGTCACATTCCGCTTGAGGGTCTCCTTCACCATTAATGTAGTGAAATGCGTTTATCGGATTTGGGAGCTTATCAACGAAACGATCCTTCAAGTACTTCCTAAACGAAGCTTTGTGAGTCACCGGCAGACCGATATACTCATCCAAATGAAATCCCTTGATCGCTCCCCAATCCAGATCGGACATTCGCAAACTATTGAGCATCTCAAACTGGGAAGCACCGGTGGCCACGATTATCGACGCCTCACCTTGCCCCGCCAAGGTGTCCTTCAACCGGGCGACTCCTGCAGTCGCCGCCATGCTCCCCATTTCACCTCTCGTTTCGAATATACGCGTTTTCACTAAACTCTCTTGTCTACAAACATTTTCACCAAGAGCAAGACCTCGACATAAATTTTGTATCTCAATTTGATAATTGCCACAAAGCGGACGAAATAATCACCGAGAATTGGGCTCCCTAGGTCACCGATTTCAACGATCCAGTACGTTGCACCTCTTTTCCCATAATGATCCCGGGAAGCGGGATCACGCAATCAAGTAAACCGAGCGTATCCGGTTAGTAAAAGGTTGATTACATAAATTTACTTATCGTATCTCCGAAACCAGTCCCTCAAGCCTTTTTGCGAACTTCACCCAAACGACCCGCCCTTCTCCTGAATCATCCACATCCTGTCCCGCATGTATGGCCGCTTTGATGTGCGGCTCGATCGATAGCCAGCCATCGTAACCGGTCGCTCCGAGGTCTTTTAAAATCCGCTCTTGTACGGGATCCTCGTCCACATAACAGGTCACAAAATCCTCCCCATTCTCTCCCGGCTTGGCGCACTTAATATGAACATGGGTAATCTGCCCACGGCATTTCTGGTAATAGTCCCAAGTCACTTCCGTGTTGTTATCGTGCAAACTATTGTTCCCGGTGTCGAAAATCAACTGGAGGGCCGGACTATTCACAGCTTCCACCAGATCCAGGTAGCCTTCAGGCGTCTCCCCATACCCACTACAATTCTCGTGCCCCAGAATAATTCCTTCGCCTTCCGCAATTTTCGCCAATTCCTTCAATCGTCTAACGGCTTCGATTCGCCACTCGCTTCGCCTCAACGGATTGGATTCGGAATTGGGATAAGACATAATCCGCAGAAACTTCGTTCCCGCTTGACGCATGCGAGGGGCCACGCGTTTCAATTCACCAATGTCTAGACCGAAGTCCGAATCAATAGGCCTCGCCCAATTCCCAATCTGCCCGCCAAAGCCGACCACCTGAATCTGCTCTTTTTGCAAGCGGTCCCAGGTTTGCTTCCACTCTTCATCAGTGAAATCACAGATATTTTTTCCGTCAATCAGCCGTAGCTCGATGGCAGACCATCCGACTTCGCGAAGAGTCGATATTTGTCCGTCGAGAGAGCGTTCTGCTTCGTCGGTAAATCCAGTAAATCGAAAAGGCATGTTGGTGTTTTCTTTCTATTTGATTGTTTAGGTAAGGCTGCTTGTCCTTAAGTAGCCGAAAAAGATGAATGGAATCTTGGCTGCAAAAGAATAAGGTGCCCCACCATTCTCATTGTTTCAATTTTTTTTAAACACAATCTCTGCTCATTGGTGCGTCTTTGGTTCCGCTTCGTAAACGCGAACATTATCAAAATAGGTATAACTTTCAAAACCTCCTGCCTGAAAGCCAAAATTGTTCTTATTTTCAGACAATCCTACGTCCCCCCGCGGTTTGTCTTCCTATCCACTGTCAGGCTCAATGTATTATTTCCAAATTCTAGTACCACATAATGCCATTTGCCTTCTTCAACCGATATCTCAGTTTCATTCATACCAATGGTCTTTTCATCCCATTCGCCCTTCAATGGATCAAAACCTTGGTCGTGCTTCGACCTCGCCATTTGCTCACGCTTTCCTCTCTCACGAATCTTAAATACAGCTTCACTAACATAGAGTACCACGCACTTGGCAATATGGGCGAGGCCCCAATTAATGAAACCCATCCCCCACAAGCTTCATGTCGTATTCGTATATAACGTCCTTGTGATCCAAATAGATTTTACGAAATGCCGTGTGCTTATCCGCCGCTAGTTGACGCCCACGCAGGGCTCCATCCACGATACTCCAATCACCCACTCCTACGGAAAACAATTCTGGGAGCTCAGATGAATCGAAGTTTTCTTCCAGAAGGAGCTTCCCCGGCTTTCCCCATGCTTGCTTGCCACCGGCGAAACTGGATAACGTGCAAAGCATTAGAGTCAGAAAATATAGCGAGGCCTTTTTTACCATGGCATGGGATCCATTTCCGATTGATACTCATTACGGTTGAAAAGATTAATTTGTAATTTTCGCATCGATATCCAAGGGCTCCTCGTTCCCCAGCCAGTCGGGGATCCTTCCGTTTCGAAATAGCTAAACAGCTAGCGGCTAACAAGAGATGGTAACGAACCGACTACTTGATCCCTATGAACATGGAGTCGGGACCCACCAAGTGCACAATTGTCGCCTCTTTGAAACCGACCTGCTAGATCAATTATACGCAGTCGGCTTCAGCGTAGTCAAAACCGCCAAATGTTTCGCCCCGGAATCGATCGTATCGACCGGTTCATTTCGCAGATCGAATCTGGGGACCAGATCAACTATCTGTACATCACTTTTGCACTGCTGGAGCCTGACGAGCCTTGGTCCAAAGAGGTTATGCCCGACTTCCTCAACCTATCGGAAGATAACTACCGCCGTTTGGCAAAAGCGATTCTACCAAGGATTTCTGAGCAATTGGCAAGCCCGTCTATTTTTAGACAGATAGACGTCCTCAATTAAGAGGATCCGCCATTCTGCCCTTGAACCAGGCAAACTCGGACTTCAGGGCCATCAGGGTTCCCTCATGCTTTGGGTCACCGGCCAAGTCATTCATTTCCATGGGATCAGTATCCAAATTATAAAGACGGTATGTATCTATTTTAGGGTAGTAAATCATCTTAAAACCCCTAGCGATAAACGCTCTCTGGCTATCCGGTTCATAAGCTCCGTATATGTAGTCATATTGCTCGTCCCGTTTCCCTTCAATCAAAGGAATTAGGCTCTTAAATTCCACATATTCTGGCTGCGGAACACTGGCAAGCTCCAGCGAGGTAGCCATGACATCCTGCAAATAGACTGGAGCATCAATCCTCTTTCCTCGAGGAATCTTCGGCCCCATCACGAGCAACGGCGTACGCAAGCTGTGCTCGTACATGTTTTGCTTCCCGATAAAACCATGGTGCCCCACAGCCAATCCATGATCTGCAGTGAAAAAGATATACGTATTGTCCGACTTGCCGCTTGCATCCAACGCATCTAAAATACGCCCAATCTGGTCGTCCATATGTGTGATGATGGCATAGTATTCCCGACGGTGTACTTTGACTGCATATTCCGTACGTGGATACGGAGCCAGCACCTCGTCACGGATCTCTGCTGCATTGGCCCCTTTGGTGTAGGGATACTCCGGGGCAAAATTCTCCGGTACCTTGATCCGATCCAAAGGATATCGATCGAGATACTCTTGCGGTGCCTGCCTAGGATCATGCGGTGCATTGAAGGCGAGATACATAAAGAAGGGTTTATCGGACTCGCTGGTGATGTTCATGAAGTTTTCCGCGTTATCCGCCACTACTTCGCTCCAATGTTTACCTCCCGCCCAGAATCCCTCGAACTTTGGATCCGTCGGAGACCAAGGGTCCGGCTGTCCTTCAATCGGCCGATCATAAGCCTCTGGGTAGAAAACCGGCCCCGGCATTCCCGGACGCACATGAGAAACATGGTCAAAAATGGCTCCGGTGTCAGCTTTCACATGCCACTTGCCGGTAAAAAACGTCTCGTAGCCCGCGTTGCGCATCAATTGAGACCACATCCGATCATTGTTTATCTCTTGGGCCAGATTCGGCTCAAGATCCCTAGCTCTCCAAATGAAACGGCCCGTATTGATCATCGTTCGACTCGCGACGCAAATCGCTCCGTGCCAACCTCCCATATTGTAAGTATGGGTAAACGCGGTTCCTTGATTGGCCAGTCGGTCGAGGTTGGGAGTATCAATGTCAGTATGCCCGAGAGCCCCTATTGTCTCATAGCACTGATCATCCGCAAAAATGAAAAGTATATTAGGTTTTTCGGCTGAGAGCGATGAGCCAACGACCAACGCCACGAACAAAGTTAGAAGGGATTTCATTTTGGATACGCGAGAGACAGGTAGGTAATAACTTCCAATTGAGATTTAAGGAGCAGAATTCCAGCCCTTTCGCCACAATACAACTAAGAAATGGGATATCTCCCACCTAGGCAGATAATCATACCGTGCAAATCAGATAACGTTTGATTGATACGCGGCCTTATTTCCATCCCGACTTAGATCTGCATGCCAAAACACATATTATCTCGTTAGCAAATTTTCCGCCGCGACTACCGATCCCAGTTCGTGTTGTGAAACATACCCTAGCCATAATTGGTAGTAGAGCAAGCGCTGTTATTGACGTTCCATTTTGTTTCTGCTTAAAATCTTCGTCATATTACTATGGACCCAGTCATTGGCCACCCTAGAATCTCGTCAGGCTCCACTTTTGGCCTAGCAGTCTCAGCAGTGCTCACATTGCTTAACCCTGTCTGCTCATTCGGGCAGCCCGACCCCAAAACTAATATCATCCTCATCATGGCAGATGACATTGGCTACGGAGATCTCGGTTGCTATGGCCAGGAGACTATCCAGACACCCCATATCGACGCTCTCGCTCAACAGGGAACTCGTTTCACACAGGCTTATGCCGGTGGGTGTGTTTGCACTGCTTCGCGCAGCGTACTAATGACGGGACTCCACAACGGGCACACCCCTGCACGAGACAACGTTCCGCATTTCGTTTCGTACTTAGACAATGATGACATCACTTTGGCCGAAGTTCTCTCTGGTGCGGGCTATCGCTGCGGAGGGGTTGGAAAATGGAGTCTGGGAGCACCAGATTCCCCCGGCAGCGCCACCAACCAAGGGTTCGACATGTGGTTTGGGTACATGGATCAAGACCATGCCCACTACTACTATCCCGAGTACCTCGACGACGGCAAAGCGAAGAACGGCCGCCTTGAATTGCCTGGCAACAGCAGTGCGAAAAGGCACTATAGTCACGACCTTATAGCGGAACGGGCACAGGATTTCATCCGCGAGTCCCAAGACCGGCCTTTTTTTCTCTATGCCGCCTTTTCGCTGGCCCACTTTTCGAGTCCTAGTGAAGACCCCGATCGCTTAGCGGTTCCTTCCACTGATCCCTATACAAATACCTCCTGGAGCCAACCTGCAAAAAAGTATGCCTCGATGGTGACCCGACTCGACCGCGACATCGGACGCATCAATGACCTCGTCAAGGAATTGGGAATCGCTGAGAATACGCTCATAATATTCACTAGCGACAATGGCCCATGGGAAGGGCTTACCAAAGCGTTCAACAGCTCCGGTCCGCTCCGTGGCGGCAAGCGAACCCTTTACGAAGGCGGTATCCGAGTTCCCTTCATCGCCACTTGGCCCGGAAAGGTCCGGCAAGACAATGTCAGTTCGGAGATCATCACTTTCTGGGACTTACTGCCAACGCTAGCGGAAATCGCCGGTGCAAAAGCGCCCAATAGAATGGACGGTATCTCTGTATTGCCCGCCTTATGGGGAGAAAGGCAATTGTCGCATCACGAGTATTTGTATTGGGACTACGGGCACAATCGTGCCGCTTATCATCAGGCAGTTCGCATAAACCACTGGAAGGGCGTTCGAAAAGGACTCGATCAAGAGATTGAGCTGTACGACCTCGATAACGACCTTGGAGAGAGCCAAAACTTGGCGGGAGAGCATCCAAATGTCTTTTCTCAAGTTGCCGCGATAATGAAAGAAGCCGCTATTCCAAGAGAACGGTACCCCGTTGGTGAGCGATACCAAGGCAAACCGGTTTGGAAGGCGTCAGACCATTGGTGATGACTCTTTCGTAAAAGTAGAACAGGCATCCTGCCTGTTACCCTTATACCCAAACAGACAGGATGCCTGTTCTACTTTTAAACTACCCGATGCCAAAGACAGCCACTCTCCACCTTCACTCATGATAGATCGAAATATTAGCTTAACGAAGGCGTAACAGAGACTTCATATCTCGGCATTGCCCCTCTAGACAGATGAAAGAAATCAGCCCTCATTGCGTTCCATTCCCGAAAGATTGGCATTCCCAAATTTTCCACACATTAATTTCATGAGGATAGGGCTCAACACTCTCGACTGGATCGTTCTAGTCACCTACTTTGTAGCGACCCTCGGAATCGGATTCGTCTTCTATCGCAGGACTCGGAACACGGAAGGCTTCACTGCCGGAAATCGATCTTTGCTAGGATGGGTCTGCGGACTTTCGAGTCCTTTCAATGCCCTTCTCATACCCGTCATCGGCACCTTGATTATTCTCGTCTTGGGTATTCTTGTTTCCCGATTTCTCGGGTCTCAGCCAAACTCGCATTCCTCTCATGAAACTTGAAGGTATCATTCCTCCACTCATCACACCTCTCCTAGATAGGGATTGCTTGGATGTGGAAGGACTCGAGCGTTTGGTAGAACACATGATTGCGGGTGGTATCCATGGACTGTTTGCACTGGGCTCAACGGGTGAAGGACCGAATTTAAGCTATCGCTTGCGAGCAGAACTGGTCCAACGTCTTTGTCAAATTGTGAAAGGCCGAGTGCCGATTCTCGTGTCGGTAACCGATACGGCTTTCGAAGAGTCACTGAAAATGTCAAAAGTGGTTGAAGAAGCGGGTGCTGATGCCGTCGTCCTAGCAACACCCTACTACTTCCCCGCCGGTCAAACGGAACTTATCCAGTACGTTGAGCATATTGTAGCCGAACTCGCATTACCGACCGTGCTCTACAATATGCCGTCTCTCACGAAGGTGTGGTTCGAGGTGGAGACTCTAAAAACGCTCGCCGCACAAGAGCGAATCCTCGGAGTTAAAGACAGCAGCGACGACCTCGAGTATTACTCCGAACTGTGCGGCCTCCGCTCCCTTCGACCCGACTGGTCCTTCCTAATTGGTCCGGAAGACAAGCTGATCCGGTCAATCTCCTTGGGTGGCAATGGTGGGGTCAATGGCGGAGCAAACCTCTTTCCACGCCTTTTCGTCGATGCTTACAGCGCCGCCGTATCGAAAGACCCCATACGAAGTTCCCAACTGCAGAGAAAGATTGAAGCGTTGAGCGAAATCTACACCATCGGACACTATGCTTCCCGATTCATTAAAGGCACCAAGTGCACCGCCTCGCTACTGGGGCTGTGTGACGACTTTATGGCGGAACCGTTTAACCGGTTTTACCCTGAAGATCGCGCCAAGGTGGCGGCCATTCTCGAAAAGCTAAACCCATATTCCTTTGAGACCCCCGAAACACCTACTTAAACTTTTCACCTGCTGGCTGACGCTATCCGTGTCGCAAACAATCGCATCGGAAGTCATTTCCCAGGATGAGCTTCCTCCTCTGGCCCAGCCCGGCAAGGGACCGATCGTACTCGCCGAGCAAATTTTCCCCATCGAACACAAGCCAACCAAGGAGTGCCATTCATCGACCATTGTCGAGACGCCATCGGGGCTGGTCGCCGCGTGGTTCGCCGGAACGCGTGAGAAGAATCCTGACGTTGGGATCTGGCTATCGCGCAAAGTCGACGGAACTTGGACCGCTCCCCTCGAAGTAGTAAATGGGGTCCAGTCAATGAATCTTCGCTACCCTTGCTGGAACCCCGTCCTGTTTCAGCCCAAGGAGGGCCCCCTGCTTCTGTTTTACAAAGTAGGCCCGAATCCGCGCGACTGGTGGGGCATGCTGACCCAATCACATGACGGAGGCAAAACTTGGTCTTGGCCCACTAAGCTCGGGGAACACTGGGCCATCGGTCATCTTCTTGGACCCGTGAAAAACAAGCCAATTCAACTCGATGATGGCTCGATACTTTGCCCAAGCAGTACAGAATTCGATGTACCGGGCCAAGATGGATACTGGCGCGTCCATTTCGAGGTCTCACGAGATCTCGGCAAGACTTGGGACGTGATTGGACCCATTAACGATGGAATTGAATTCGACTCAATTCAGCCCAGTATCCTCAGCTATGCCAATGGTGACCTGCAAATTCTTTGCCGCTCCAAGCAGAACGTGGTATCGCAAAGCTGGTCACGCGACGGGGCTCGTAGCTGGAGCGATATGGAAGGTACAGAACTCCCCAACCCCATTTCGGGCACCGATGCTGTGACGTTGGCAGATGGTCGTCAACTACTCGTCTATAACCACACCACACGAGAGACAAAGATACCCAGTCGCCGGATACTAAACGTAGCGCTGTCGAAAAACGGCGAGGACTGGGATCCGTCACTGACCGTGGAACTAGAGTCGAACCCGCGTCCTGCAGACGGACGTCACTGGGGTGAGTATTCCTATCCTGCTGTCATTCAGGCTTCGGACGGGAAGGTCCACATCACTTACACCTACAATCGAGAGGGTGTAAAACATGTCGTTTTGGATCCACGAGAACTTTAGTCTTCTCATTTATGAAAAGTACACTTTGGAATAGAACCACAATCTTAACAGCCTCTTCATCATGCATAACGAGTGGTAGCTTAAGAAGAATTTTCCTCGGTGCATATTTTTTGCTGCTATCCTCTAGCTCGCTAGTCTATTCAAAACCCAGTGTCCTGTTCATCGCAGTCGATGATCTCCGCGTGGAACTCGGGTGCTATGGCAATAGCCACGTTGTCACACCCAATATCGACCGACTAGCAAGACAAGGAACCCTGTTCGAAAGAGCCTATTGCCAACAAACGATGTGCAATCCCTCACGTGCGTCCGTATTAACCGGAATGAGGCCAGACACACTCGAAGTTTGGGACCTGTACACACACTTTCGCCAGAATAAGCCGGATGCCACTACCCTTCCTCAGTTGTTCATGCAAAACGGATACTATTCGCAGTGTGTCGGAAAGATCTTTCACAACTGGCGTCAGGATGAATGGAAGGGGGACCGCGTCTCGTGGAGCGTGCCCGAGATTCTCCATTACAATACACACGGGAACGACCAACCCATTGTGGTAGGTAACATACCTCCTAACCTCGCTTCCGGAGCCGGAGGCATTGAGTGTCGGGAAGTTCCCGACAATGCCTATTACGACGGCCGAGTAGCGGATAAAGCAGTGAGCGTGTTGCAGGAGCTGCATCAAAGCCAAAAACCGTTCTTTCTCGCGGTCGGATTTTGGAAACCCCATACTCCTTTCAATGCCCCCAAGAAGTATTGGGATTGGTACAATCGAGACACAATACCATTGCCTGTGCATTTGGACCCTCCAACGGGTATTCCTGAAATCGCCCTAACGAGTTCCCGCTACGACGGTCAAGCCGATCCGGACGAGCTCCGCGAAATGCACCATGGGCACTTAGCCGCAATCAGCTATTTGGATACGCAAGTGGGAAAAGTCCTGGATGAATTGGACCAACTTGGATTGCGTGATAACACCATCATCGTTTTCTGGTCGGACCACGGACTGCACCTTGGCGAGCATGGCCTAACACGTAAAACTACGGCCTTCGAACTGGACGCAGCCGTCCCATTAATCATCGCCACCCCAGCCCCCTCCAAGGGCCAACGCGTGCACGGCCTCGTGGAGCTGCTGGACATCTATCCCACATTGACGGAATTGTGTGATCTGACCCCACCGAGTGATATTGAGGGGAAGTCACTGGTTCATCTACTGGACAACCCCTCACAACCGCATAAATCCGCTGCCCTAACTCAAACCCCGCGACCGAACTACCCAAAGGGGAAGCGACCGGAAAACATGGGCTATTCTATACGCACGGACCAATACCGATATAACGAATGGCGGAAGTTTGACACTAAGGAATTGATTGCCCGAGAACTGTATGACCACGTCAACGACCCCCTCGAAACGGCAAATCTCGCCGATCTCTCTCTTTTCGAAAGCGTTGTATCCAGTCTGTCGCTTCAACTTCAGGAGCTAATAAAGTGAACTTGACGATCGAATCAAACCAAGGACAAACTAAGCCCATTTCTAGCTATCTCCGAAAGCGTCTGCCTATTTTCATTTCCGCCATCACCGTTGTTCTCTTCACGCTTCCCTCCCCGACCCTCGCCCGACCCAACATCGTCTTCATCATGGCCGATGACCTCGGCTACGGCGATTTAGGGTGCTACGGGAGTACGATCAACGAAACCCCAAACATCGACGCATTGGCCGCTTCCGGACTTCGCTTTACTGACTTCCATTCGTCTGGCCCCATGTGCACACCCACTCACATCGCCACGCTTACCGGGATGTACCAGCAGCGTTTTGGTCCCAAGTTCGATGGCGCTATTTCGGCCGTTCGAGACTGCGAATCCGGCCTGCCGCTTGAAGCAACGACCATCGCAGAACTCCTCTAGGAAAACGGCTATTCCACAGGTTGCTTTGGGAAATGACATCTCGGATACAAGCCTCCTTTTTTCCGCTCAATCAAGAATTCGCCGAAGCTACGCCCTTCAAGAGCGGTGCCCCTAAAACTCCAGAGTCACGAAATATTTTCCTAAATCCCCAGTTCCGCTTTCAGCTTGGCGAAGCCTTCCGGATCAAAAGGCGTTTCGCCTTCATTTTTCTGTTTGGGCCCAGGGGTACTGCGACCGTTGGCCACATAAGTGCTCAACAAATTGTAGAGCTCCTTTACTTTGTCCTTATTATCTGTATACACATTATTCATCTCCGACGGATCCGTGCGCAAGTTGAACAATTGAATTGGCGGAAGATTCATCTTTTTGGCATCAGCGGGACGTGGATCGCTCCAGCCCCCCGATCCCGGGCAAAGTAGTAGTTTCCAGTCCCCCTTGCGAATGGCAAACGAGCCATTGATCGAATGATGAACCGTTCCCTCACGAACATGTCCCTGCTCTCCTTTCAAAGCCCTTAGAAAACTTACGCTGTCTTCCGCGGCATTACTCGGAACCTTAGCACCGGTGATATCCGCCATTGTCGCGAATAAATCAGTCAGGCAGATCGTCGTATCGGAGACTTTCCCTGCTTTTAATCCCGCTGGCCAATGCACGATGAAAGGTACGCGGTGCCCAGCCTCGTACGCGTCTGCCTTGTTTCCGCGGTAGATGCCTCCCGGTTTGTGTCCCACCGCTTCGAGCTCGGCGAATACGGCTCGAGGTGAACATCCGTTGTCGCTGGTGAAAATAAAGATGGTGTCCTCAGCGACCCCGCTTTCCTCCAAAGCGTCCATTATTTGACCCATATGCCAGTCTACCTGCTGCACGAAATCACCATAGTAGTTCGTCCCGCTTCGCCCCTTGAATTTTTCGATGGGCAGAATTGGCGTGTGAGGGCTAGGTAGCGGCAGATACAAAAAGAATGGCTCTCCGGTTTTGGCACGATTCTCAATATATTGGATACCTCGCTCTATGAAATTTGGCGTCACACCTTCATGGGCAAAATCAGAGCCCGTTGGCCCATCCCGCCAAAAGCCTTTGTAATCTGTATTGACCGTCACCCGATTGGGTGGAGCCGTCACGCGGCCGTTTTCCACATAGACATAAGGCGCCATGTCAAGAGATCCGCAGTGGCCATAATAGTAGTCGAAACCGATCGCGTCGGGACCGTTCAACACCGGTTTGCTGTAATCTATAACCTCCCCGTTCTTCAAATCAAACCGGTCACTTGGAGTACCTTCTAAGAAATGGAAATCCCAACCGAGATGCCATTTTCCGATCATGGCGGTGTGATAGCCCTTATCCTGCAGCAAATCCCCTACGGTGTAACGATTGGTATCAATTAAGTGTGTGGACGATCCGCCGAGAACCCCACGCTTTAACCGCGTCCGCCAGCAGTAGCGGCCGGTAACGATTCCGTACCGAGTCGGCGTGCAAACACCGGAGCCTGAATGGGCATCGGTAAACCGCATGCCTTGCGATGCGATGCGATCCAAATGAGGCGTCTTAATTTTTGAATCCTCGTTGTTGCAACTCAGGTCTCCCCAGCCTAAGTCATCCGCTAGAACATAAACCACATTCGGTGTGGACGCATTCGCAAGGTGAATGGAGGAAAACGAAATAAGAAGAAACGAAAGTATTTTCAAAATCGGGGTCATTCCTACATAGAAGCCATTCTTCTTCTAATACCAAGATCAAAGTGTGCAATCGACCGTGCTGGGGATCGGCTCAATCACCGCTGCCCTACGATTACCAAGTATATCGCAGAAGGGACTGGCCCTGCCCTCCCTACCTATTTACCGACCCTCGCGAAAGACGCCGAGACTCTCACTGCCTCCATAGCCAATCGCGACACAGATCCGTCCATCCGGATACTGGATACGCGCTAGGTCGAAGCCCATAGCCATGCCCCCCCGTTGGAAAGGTGTGTAATTCCGAAATAATTCCCCGCTTAACAAGCTCATGGTTGTACACAATAGCGCTAGGGAAGTGCTTCTTGTCATCCTGCGTTTGCACGATGAAGACCGGAGGCGCATCTGCGTCAATTGTGAAATCCGGCGAAAGCTCGAAACCAGAAGTACCAATGTAAGCCGGATAAATTAACACAGTGAAATCAGGGCGACAGGAAACGTCATCCGCAGCATCCACTTTAGGATAATTTCGGGATCGCCATTGATTGCTCAAGGAAGCGGAAAGGTGACCTCCCGCGGAAAATCCCAATACACCGATATTCTCTGGATCCAGATTCCAGTCCTCCGCATTACTTCGCATCAAACTGAGGGCTCGCTGCGCGTCTTGCAACGCTCCTTCGCGGTTTCTCGGCACGCGGTACTTCAAGACCGCAGCCGTGATTCCAATGGAATTCAACCACTCTGCAATTTCCCCCCCTTCTAAATTCCACGCCAAAATATTGTATGCACCACCTGGACACACGAGCACTCCCGCAGAGGGTCGAAGACTACGTGCTTTATAAACGGTCATGCTCGGCTCAGCAACATTCGTAATTCGAATCACCGTTCCACCTCGTCTCGGATACCCCAACTCGCTTTTTTCGACTAGGCTCGCGTCATGCGGATCCGGAACCCCTTTGGGCCAAAGTGTAACGATATTTGGCCTAGGTGCTTTCTTGGTCTTCCCAAAGTACCGATCGAGTGATGACTTGAGTCCATGAGCCCACAACCGGTAACCCTCCTTTTTTGGATGGAGAAGGTCCGGCATAATATTGCGGGGTAATGTCCCATCTTTCTCCAAGAAAAAATCGTTTATATCCAAAAACTCAGCCCCTTTCCTAGCAGCGAGCACTGGAAGCTCCTTATTGATTTGGGCATTCACCATGCGAAGTGGGTCGTCCTGTGAAGCCCCTCTTGGAAATACAGCATGAATAATCAGCTTGGTTTCCGGCAGTTTCGTATTTATTTCGTCGATAATCGACTCGATTCCCTGAAGGGTTTCGGAAGGAGGTTGGCCCTCACCCTGGCCCGTGTTGTTGGTACCGATCATGAGTACCGTTACTTTGGGTGAAAGATTGTCCAACGCCCCATTCTGAAATCTCCAGAGCACATGTTCGGTCCGGTCTCCGCTGAAGCCCAGATTGAATGCTCCATATTGAGCGAAGTTCTCCGCCCACAGGCCTGCATCCCAACTGTGCGTAATGGAGTCCCCAATAAACAGTAGTTCCGCTTCTCCTCCACGGTTTCTCGCTTCCTCCAGCTTTTCCTGGTGGCGAGTCTTCCACCAGTCCTTTTCCAGCCTCGACACAGGCGTCACAGCCAGCGGCCTTTTAGCAGTCGTCTGGCTCATCAAACATGGTCCCGAAAAAACGGCGGACCATAGAATCATAAATTTGAAAAGAGTTGGGATCTCCATAGGGCTGAAATCAACTGTTGTCGCAGAAGCGAATCTGGTTTGGGTATTAATAATCGACGGGTTCCTATTGTTTTAGAACGAAACGCGATAATGGACAGGGAAAGATTCTAGATAAAAATGTGGATTGATGGCGAACCGCAATACTCCAATTGCATCCTTTCGTCCTCCAACTAAATCCCGAGTAATTCATTGCATCGATAAACTTAAGTACCGCACTACCATTGCGAGTATCGAATACAGGTTCCCTTGGACCGATCGTCTTCTTTTCGAGGATTTTGCGAATACCACTCCCGCCAGTTACTCCGTATAACCCGCCAATTCTTCGAGAGCTTTGCGGATTTTTGCATTCGTCGTGTACGGATCGTTGTGACGCTTGCCGTAGGCTTCAATTTCCTTCGCAAGATTGCGAGCGGTCTCACGTTGTTTTTCGTCATGGACGAAATTAGTGAGCTCGTCGGGATCTTCGTCGAGATCGAGAAGCCAAGGCTCGTCCTTGTCTGACAGAATCAGTTTGTGACGAGGCGTTACCGCCGCAACCCAACCGTTCGTCGCCCCAATCGCACCCGTGCCTCGCATAAAGGTTACGTCTCTCCAGCCTTTAGGCACTTTACCTGTAGTTAAAATTTGGGATGCGTCTCGACCTTCTTCATTGCCTGATTTTTTGATTCCCATCATGGAAAGGATCGTAGACTGAAAATCGACCGTGTTCAGCACATTATCAATCCGCCGGGCCGCTGCGATTTTTTTCGGATAACGGATGATAAAGGGAACTTTAGCCGAAGCCTCCAACGGGACGCCTTTGTTTTGCCGATGATGTTCCCCTCGAAGATCTCCATGATCGGCAGTAAAGATGACTATTGTATCATCAATAATATTACGTTCACGCAACGTTTCAAGAATACGGCCCACATTGTCATCTATGCATTTCATCATACCTAAATAGGCCGCCATTTTGTAGTTGCATTTATCCGCTGGTTCCGCCCAGGAAGGTACATCCTTCGCCGACTTATCAAAGGTCCGAGGCATCTCGGAATCACTGTCGTCGAGCATTGTGTCGTAAGGCATCCGAACCGTATCCGGTCCATGTGGATCCGGTATCGCCAACATGTAGCAGAACGGCTCGCTCTTATGCTCCTCAATGAAATCGATGGCTTTGTTCGAAAGCCAGTCGGTCGCAAAAGACTCTTCGTCCGCGCCCTCTACACTGTAGGTGGGCCTCCCTTTCCCATCACGTGCCTTTATCCGAGGTCCATTTTCCGTGTCTTCAAACTGCTTCCAATGACCCCGATTAAACATGTATCGATTGTCCTCGAAACCAAAATCTCGTTGGGGGTCCCATTGCGGCTTTCCATCTCCATCGAGATGCCACTTGCCTGCGTAACCGGTGGCATAGCCTGCGTAACCCAACAGATTGGCAAACGTTACGATCGAATCTTCAATCGGCAAATCGTTTTTGGGAACCCCGGTGTTTTGTGGGAAACAGCCGGAAATAAAAGAGGAGCGGGAGGGTGAGCAGACCGGGGTTGCCGCATAAAATTTCGTACACAGCGTTCCCTCCGCAGCGAGGCTGTCAATATGCGGTGTGTCCACCACCATTTTTTTGCCCCACATGAAAGCTTGCTCATCTGGGAGCGTATCACGGTAGCTGCCGATTGTCCGAAAATTGAGCTCATCGCACTGAATGATGAGGAGATTCGGTTTTTTGGAGGATTCTTTCTCCGCAGAAATTAGGTTCTCCAACACTGCGGCACTGGCCGCCGCGGTGATAGAGGTTTTGACGAAGGTACGACGTTTCATCCTATTGCTAGTTTATTGGAGCTTGTTACTTTCGGTATGGTTATACAAAGGAAATACATCCACTACCTCAACCGCGGTCAACGAATTTAAATAACCTGAGACCAGTTACAGTACAGCTCAAACGTGTTTCTGATCCATCTAAAAACGAGCGTTGTCTGATATCTCCCTCCGACAATATTAACTCGCTGTTGGGGTCAGCAATACCGCCTACAATGGCAAACCGGCTGATGAAATGATGGATATAGGGATTACTTCCAAAATACACCACGAACAATAACGCTTCAGGGGATATTCTGGATTAAATTGAATACCTAAAAGTCACCATTTCTAATTTGTATTCACTTTTTAATACATAAAAAGCAACGGTCGCTCCCGAACGACTCCATCTTCAAAAATTCGAACATTTCCCGGTTGCTCGGCAACATAGAATCTAGCATCCGGAGTGGCCTCTAACGCCGTGCCCACATTTATTCCTTCCGCGATTGTCTCCGTACGAAAACCGGAAGAACCTGAGGCGTCAAAGAAGGAAGAGAGAAAAAGGAGATAGGCCAATGAAGAGACTAATTTTTCACTCTCATTTCAATTTTGGAACCAAGGCTGGCAAACGAGGGCATTTTCTGCAAAACCAGTCCTACTCATATGAATAAGTCGAATCCCGCTTGCCAATTAGGGAATCCTTCCGCTTCACTCGTCACCTAAACCAAAAATATTACTATGCTACGTCGAAATTTTATTAAAACCGCCATCGCTTCTTCATTAGCCTCATCAGCCGCCTTTCAAGCCATGGCCCTCGGAAAAAACAACCGCTATCGTAAAAATATTGGCATACAGCTCTACACCTTACGAAATCAGATCGCTAAAGATCCCGTTGCCACTCTAAAAGCGGTCGCGGACGCGGGCTACAAACAAGTCGAGTCCTACGGATTCCCCAATGCCGGTCCAATGATTGAAGCGGCCAAGGATTTTGGGTTGGCAGTCAACTCCTCTCACTTCGCCTGGGAATCCGTGACCAATCCGACCAAGGAAGGTGTTCCCCCATTCGCCAAGATTCTCGATGCCGCCAAGGAAACGGGTCTGTCCCACCTCGTCGTGCCCTACCTGCATGACAACGAAAGAGGAGGTCCCGACGCCTACAAGCGACTCGCTGAAAACTGTAACAGAGCGGCCGCCCAAGCAAAGAAGGTCGACATTCAACTTTCCTACCACAATCACGCATTTGAATTCGAGCCGGTCGAAGGCACTACGGGCTACCAGGTTTTGATCGACGAATTTTCTCCCGACATGCAATTTGAAGTCGACGTCTTCTGGGTAGTCGTAGCAGGAAAGGACCCAGTAGAGCTGATCAGGAAACTCGAAGGTCGCGTCTCTCAACTGCACTTAAAGGATCTCAAAAAGGGGATGACCCTTCCGGAATTCGTTAGCGTCCCCAAGGATGCGTTTCAAGAGCTCGGTGGCGGCATCATCCCCATGGAGCCGATCATCCAAACCGCTAAGAAAGCGGGTGTCGCTCATTGCCACGTCGAGCAGGACCAGTCTCCCGACCCAATCGCCAGTATCAATCGGAGCATCCAGCACCTGGCTACTTTGTAGAATCTGGTAGTGCAACGACCTCCGGGCGTGCCGCATAGGAAGAGTAGATAAGATAAAAGCAGCACGCCCGGAGGTCGTTGCACTAAGCTTACAAGCTCGAATAGCTGGAATATTTCTTCTCACGCCCAGACATGCGAGAGCGGATGCGAGCCAAATCTCAATTCGCCCTCATCGACTCAATTTCGACGATTGCGACCTCTTCGCTCTGGAAATCGATACGCATAGCTTTCACTATTCCCGCTTCCGGGATACGGAACTTAGCATCCTTGTAGGTTTTTCCAGGCAGCACCGTCACCGGTCCAGCCATTTTCCGCATAACTCCGTCGCCACTATTTAACGACAGCCAAATAAGCGTTGGCTTGGAAACCCTCATGAACACCGAAAAAATGCCCCCTTGTTTCGACAAATCTGCATTCAAGCCGCTTCGCACCAGAGAGCCCTGCCCTAAGGGCAAATCAAAATCGAGATAGCCTTTGAAGCCAGCAATATTCGATATCCCCGGATTCGGCAGCCAGCCTTCGGTCTGCCAGCCTCCGCAATCAAAAGTAAAGAGGAGCTTTCCATCCATCGGATCGCGATCGTTGTATCCTTCCCAGTCATCTGACAGCCCATCGCCATCGCTATCCTTACGCAGGTGTTCGTATTCAGGATTCACTTTCATCCATTTTGCCGGGCCTTTATCTTGAAAAGCGATTTCCTCATCCGGCTCTTCTGAGGCACCCATATCCCCTTTTTCTAGCCACTCGTCAAGTAGGTCACGATGCACTTCAAGCTCCTTGGCATACTCCGGTTCGCTAGCCAGATTATACAACTGATGGGGATCTTGTTCAATGTCATAAAACTCCTCGGGACGACGTTCCCCAAAATAGATTTCGGCCAATTTGGGTGCCAGCTTTCCCGAATTGTAGAGCTCGTGCAGATTTTGTGTATAGAGCTGCTGGTCCCGGTACTGGGGCTGTAGCAAAATGCGATCGAGCTTGTAGTTCCGGGTGTAGCGAAAGCGGTCTGTTCGAATGGTCCGAACTCGGTCGATGGTGTGATCCAAACGGTCCTTCGCTGCCGCAACAAACGTTCTTGGACTGAAATTTTCACTGAATAAATTCTGTCCCTCGTACCAGTCGGGTCGCTCCAGACCGGCCCAAGCTAGCGTGGTAGCGGAAAGATCTAGTATATCAACTAAATCGTCACGTACTTGGTTTTTCGGCACAAATTGCTTCGGACCACGCACAATAAAGGGCACATGCAATCCTCCCTCCGTCGGCATCTGCTTGTGGCGGACCAGCTGGTTAGCGCCGTGATCCGAAACGTAAACCACGATCGTGTTTTCCCAGAGCCCATTTTCCTTCAGCCCTGCGAGAATCCTTCCAATAAAGTCGTCATCCTTTCGAATCGAATCATAGTGCTCGGCAACCACTTTCCGATAAAGCTGATTTTGAGGATAGTCGGGCGGCACGGTCACCGACGCAGGATCGGTTTTCTGCTCGGCTGGAAACTTCGAAACGTTGTTCTTCCCACCTGCCGTTTGGATCTGTCCATAAAATGGCTGGTTTGCTTTTAGTGAATCCCAAGGAACCGGTTCCCGAGTTCTCTGCTGCAGCGAATACGTCGCTTTCTGATCCCAAGTGAAATTGTAGTCAGTCTTACCCAAATTAAACGTGAAATAACCACTCTCTTTCATTATTTCCGGGAGCAATTTCAAATGGCTTGGGTACTCTATTTTTCTCGGTCCCCGGGACGACCGGTGCTCATGAGCGCCAAAACGAATTTGGTTCTGACCAGTCATCACCGCCGAGCGACAAGCCGAGCAAACCGGAGCCGGTACATAAGCCCGAGAAAACCGGATGCCTTGCGCCGCCAATGAGTCGATGTGCGGCGTGTGCCCCAGGTTCACCTCGTGACCGTAACACCCCATCCACGGAGAGGTGTCTTCCGCGAAAATCCAGAGGATATTCGGTTTTTCTGCGCCAAATGAAATCGGGAATAGCGACAGGAAGGAAAACAACAAAGTGCAGTCGGGGAATTTCATGCGTTGATTTACGCAGCTTTCCTTAATTTCGACAACGATAGATTTTATTAATAGGATACGCCTGCTCCGCTGCGATAAAGCAGTAAAAATAGGGAGACTGCCTCATCCGTAGGAATCCTGAAAAGTCGGGCAATGTTCATGAACTGAAGACGCCCCGAAAAGTCGGAGCTCCTACCAGGTAAATACCGTCGACGCGAACTCGCCATTTCGCGTAAGCGAAGGTTAATCTAGCAACTGTCGCAACACTTTCGCCACTTCCTCGCCTTGGGCTCGGATCCCTTTCGGATTAAAATGCACGTTCCCTGGCTTGATCCACCATTCCGAGTGGTGAGGCTTTGTGAGCGAATACAAGTCGTTCACTACGATTTCAGGATGACTTTCGAGCACCTTCAAAGCCACCTCATTGTACCTTGCCGCATCGCCCGCATGGCGACCGGGTTCGCCATGCGGCACCGGAGTGGTCAAGGCAAACACCAGCTTGGCGTTTGGGTGATGGTAGCTCAAAAAGGAGATAATTCCCTTTAAGTTGCTTGCGTATTCATCCGGCGATGACACTTGCGTACCATTCACTTTTTCGAGCTTAGAACGGTTAACGACATATTTCAAATCGTGGAGCCCTACATTGACTTGTATAATGTCCCACTCATGGGTCCAGTGCCCGTCGAGCTTGGAATTCTGCATCGTAGAGTGGAGCGTTTCCATTTTCGAAACAAACGAAGACGAGTCGCCCCCATTCACATGTAGTCGATAAACATTGGCTTTCCCATCTAGTAACTCCCTAACGACTGGCGTGTAGGCAATTGATATGGAATCACCATAGATAAAGATATTCGGAAGAGACGCATTGTTCTCCACGAAATGAAAGGCTTGGTTCTTGTCCTCCGCTTTCTTACGCAAAGCGATCCTATACCAAGCCTCTTCCGCCGTTCCGCCAAACACAGTGGAAGCCAAAAGAAACAGCGTAACTAGAGACACGGTCTTAATCATTGTGCCTGAATGCTGCAAATCGCACAGCAACTCAACCCTATTCACAACAACTGATTACCGAAGTGACTCATTTCCCTGCTGAGTACTAAATACTCCTATCCCAACGATAAGACCGCACTACCGCTCCTTTTTTAAGCCTAAAGTCCCATCTCAATCCCGCTGAACAGATTTAGTTCAATAGACCGATCGCCATCGGGAACACTTCAATCCAATTGAAGACTCTAGATCCGTCCTAATCGGGGAAAAACCTCGTAATAAGGGATCAAATCATCGCATTAAATAAATTCATTAAACACCCATGCCTTTTGACGCTAACCTTCCAGAATTCACTATTCGCCCAATGAAACCAGAAGAGGCTCCTGACGTCGCTTCGCTCATTTTCTCGTCCACCAATCATTGGTATGAATCCAACGGTCGAGGGAAGATATTTTCGGGAAAACCGGAACACTGTTCGGTATTCACTGAAGTGTATGAAGATCTCGACCCGGGCTGCTGCTTTATCGCGGTTTCCGATAACGATCAGTCGATTCTTGGATCCTGCTTTTATCATCCTCGAGAAACCCATTTTTCTCTGGGGATCATGAATACAAGACCCGACGTTGCAAGTAAAGGGGTCGCCAAGGCCCTTCTCAACGAAATCGTAACCGAAGCTCGATTCAAAGGCCTCCCCACTCGGCTCGTTTCCAGCGCATTTAACCTTGATTCCTTCTCTCTTTATACTCGCCAAGGATTTGCTCCCTACCAGATCTTTCAAGACATGGTGTTGGAGGTTCCCTACAACGGGGTTACCACAACCGCCATACCGGGAATCAACGTTCGAGCAGGAACAACCGAAGACGCCGTCCGCATCGACGCCCTTGAACGCTCTATCTGGCAGACTTCAAGGATCAAGGACTGGAAATACATCGCAGAAAACCATCAGAGAATCTGGAGTCTAACGGTAGCTGAGGATGTCGGAGGCAAATTGATTGGAGCACTCGCCTCCATAAATCACACCGGATCCGAACTGATCGGCCCAGGAATTGCGACCAATGAAGATGTCGCCAAGCTGATGATACAACGCGAACTCAATCAGCATCGAAGCAGCAAACCCGTTGTTATCATTCCCTCCGACAAGCACGCCCTCGTTTCATCCCTATACAAAATGGGGGCCCGCAACTGCGAACTTCATGTCGCCCAATGCCTTGGAGAACCTCCGAAAATAAACGGTGTCGTCATGCCTACCTTCCTGCCGGAAACTGGATAGGATCGGACTTTGAAAATAAATTTTTCAAGACACCTCTATCAAAACCTTTTCATAGATTCTCGCCAATCGATAGGAGCCACTCTGTTTTTGAAATTGTCCAGTAAAGATCGCCTGATTAAGCCCGTCCTTACTAACAAAGCACAAGCCGCCGACAAATCAGGGTCTGCGACAACGTTCTTCGCCTTTTAGACTTCGCCCGTCATGAGCTTCAGGATAATAAACCAAAAGGGAATAAATCAGAACAGGCATCGCAGCAGTCATTTTTCTTCTTTGGCAAGGCATAGATGAGCTGCCAATGCCGCTAGAGCATTGGCCCTCAGCCGCAACGCAACCAAAGAGTAAAAAGGGCACCGCCCGTTGGGTTGCGTACCAGATATGCCTGACACTGCTTTGGAAGTACCGGGGAAAGCCACTCCGTGGATACCCCCATAATTCGTTCTTGCGACTAGAACCACAACTAACTGCAATAGGCAGCAATGACTTGGTCCCGCCCTTTACTATCTCACCTTTTCAAATCCCTCGCATTCTTGGCCAGTCTTCCTCTAGCAGCGGCTTCGTATGCCGAAGATGTCGATGACAGCAAGGATCCAGAGAAAGAAAAAGTGCCCGCATGGGATGTCGAAAACCCTCCCGGCCCCACGCACAGCCAGGCAATCGACGTTACCGAAGGCACCTGGATCAGTTTGGACGTTAGTCCCGACGGCAGCGAAATCGTTTTCGATCTACTGGGGGACCTCTACCGAATGCCGATTGAGGGAGCCGACGGTACGGACGGCCTTTATCCTGAAAAGCTGACCGAAGGGATGGCTTGGGACATGCAGCCTCGGTACAGTCCTAATGGGAAAACCATCGCCTTCACCAGCGACCGAACCGGCAAAGGCAAATTGGCCGGAGACAACATTTGGCTCATCGAGCTCGAAGACGGCACCTTTTCTCAAGTAACTGATGAACCCTATCAATTGCTCAACGGTCCCGCATGGTCGCCAGATGGCAACTACGTCGTAGCTCGAAAACACTTTACCAGTCGCCGCTCACTCGGTGCCGGAGAGGTGTGGCTCTATCACCGAAGTGGTGTGGACGCAAATGCTCAAGGTGGCGTTCAACTTACTAAAAAACCCACCGAACAGAAAGACATCAACGAACCGGTTTTTTCCCCAGATGGAAAGTATCTCTACTACTCCGAGGACGTAAGCCCCGGTACCGAATTTGAATACAACAAGGATCCTCACAAGCAAATCTATGCAATCAAGCGAATCGAACTGGCCACCGACGAAACAGAGCCCTATATCACAGGCCCCGGCGGAGCCTGCCGGCCCACCCCTTCGCCTGACGGAAAGACCATCGCCTTCGTCCGACGTATCGACGGTAAAACCGGTCTCCACCTATTCCACACCGAGACCGGAGCGATCCGACTTCTCAATGACCAGCTAGAGCGTGACATGCAGGAGACCTGGGCCATCCATGGAGTCTATCCCGCTTTCGATTGGACCCCAGAAGGTGAATACATAATTATCTGGGCCCGCGGAAAGATTCGCAAAGTGAGCGTGGCTGACGGGAGCGAATCGGTCATTCCTTTCCATATCACAGACAAGCGACGCGTTTCTGAGGCGTTGCGCAATCCCGTCGCCGTGGCTCCCGATGAGTTCGATGTGCGCCTACTGCGGTGGACTCACGTGACTCCTGACGGAAGCCAGGTTCTCTTTCAAGCGTTAGGACACCTCTACATTCGCGATTTGCCCGACGGGGAACCTCGTCGGCTAACGGACCAGAATTCCCATTTCGAGATGTTTCCTAGCGTCTCCAGAGATGGCCGGTATGTCGTCTACACCACTTGGAATGACAGCGAACTCGGGAGCGTGCAAGTGGCTTCCCTCGACCGAGGACTCAACAAAGAGGATTGGACGGTCACCGAGCATCCGGGTCACTTCACCGAGCCCGTTTTCTCTCCGGATGGGCAGACAATCCTTTACCGTCGCGTCGGTGGAGGGCTCATCCGTTCGTCACTCTGGTCACGCGACCAAGGCATCTACCGGATCCCCGCCCGCGGAGGTGAGGCCAAGCGAATCCTCAAGAAGGGTGAACGCCCCCAATTCGGATCGAGCAATGACCGTTTTTTCTATCAATTGGGAAAACGAGAAAAAGACGCTGACAACCGGGCTCTCATCTCCGTTGATCTCGACGGCAAGGAACCCCAAACCCACTACACAAGCAAATGGGCCACGGACTACCGCATATCGCCCGATGGCAAATGGCTAGCCTTTATCGATCGCTTTAATGTATACGTCGCCCCGTTCGTAGCCACGAGTCGCTCTATCCTCGTTGGACCCAAAGACAAAACCCTGCCCATCGCTCAAGTTAGCCAAGAGGCGGGCATCTCTATCCACTTCTCGGGCGATAGTCAGCGGCTCCACTGGTCTCTCGGTCCTAATCTCTTCACGAGAGAACTGGCGAGTGCCTACGCTTTTCTAAATGACAGTGAAACTATTCCTCCGAAAGAGGCCATAAGGGAAATGGCGATCGGTTTCCAAGCTAGACACGCTCAACCGCACACATCCATCGTCTTAGTTGGAGCTAAGCTTGTCACAATGGGCGAGGCCGGCAACCTTGAAAACGGGGCGATACTCATCGAAGGAAACCGTATCACCCAGATTGGCAACCGGTCGGACCTTAATATTCCATCGAATGCGAAGGTCATCGATGTCTCCGGACAGGTTGTCCTACCTGGGTTTGTGGATACACATGCCCACGGCTCCCAGGCCACCCATGGAATCATTCCGCAGAACAACTGGGTCAACAAAGCCCGCCTAGCGTTTGGGGTTACTACGATTCACAATCCTTCCAGCGATACGGAAACAATCTTTGCGACCAGCGAATTGAGCAAAGCCGGACTTATCACGGCTCCTCGGATATTTTCAACCGGCACCATTCTTTACGGAGCCACCGGTGCTTTCAGAGCCGAGGTCAAGTCGCTTGAAGATGCCCAATTCCACCTCTCGCGTATGAAATCGGTTGGTGCGATTAGTGTAAAGAGCTACAATCAGCCGCGGCGCGATCAGCGCCAGCAGATCATTGCCGCCGCTCGCGAACAGCAAATGATGGTCGTCCCTGAAGGGGGTTCGACTTTCATGCACAATCTCACCATGATCGTTGACGGTCACACCGGCATCGAACACACCATGCCTGTGCAATACATCTATGACGACGTGCTCGACCTTTGGCGCGGCACCGGTGTCGGCTACACCCCTACTCTCTCTGTGGCCTACGGCGGCCTTTGGGGCGAAAACTACTGGTATGCACAAGACGACTTGTGGACCCACCCTCGTCTCAAAGCGTTCATTCCTCCGCACGTTCTCCAGCCTCGGACCCGACGACGGTTGACCGCCCATGAAGGCGACTATAATCACATGAAAGTAGCGACGATCGCTAAAGCAAGCTTCGACCAAGGTGGTCTCGTCCAAGCCGGTGGCCATGGACAATTGAATGGAATCTGCACCCATTGGGAAATCTGGAGCTTCGTTCAGGGAGGCATGACTCCCTTAGAAGCCCTAACCTGCGGTACTCTCCACGGAGCAAAGTACCTTGGTCTCGATGACGATATCGGTTCGCTCGAAGTAGGGAAACTCGCCGATCTCATCGTAATCGAGAAAGGCTACGACCCGACCCAGGACATACGTCATAGTGAACATATCCAGTACACAATGGTAAATGGCGTACTTCTGGACGCGAAAACGCTCAGCGAGTACGGTACCGCCAAGTCGGATCAGCCTCCTTTCTTCTGGCAAAACGGAAACCTAGGAATCGGCGTGCCCATTCCTCAGACCGAACACTGTATCAGCTGTCCGGCCGGACACGTTCACCTATGGTAGTATGCCGCAATTACAACCGCGACCTCCGCAGGAGCGGTTTCACACACCGATGTTTTGGGACAGGATCGCCCAAACAAATCTAGGCTCTTAAGGACGAAAAAAATCTATTTCCAGATAAAGAAATAATGTTGAAATTCATTTTCTATTATTCTTCTTAGCCCAAGCGGCGTCCACTTCCTCTTTGGTCTTCCCAATCGCACTGCGGTGACGGTATATGGAATCTCGCTCGGTTTGGATCCCTCTATCACCTTGCGAATCCATCCACTGCTGGAGTTTGTCTTTAAGCTTCCGGATCGTCCCCCTATATTCAGGATTTTCCGCAAGATTATTCATCTCGAGCGGATCCGTTTGGCAATCAAACAATTCCAGTTCCGGGCGGTGTTGGTAACGAAGCACAAACTCCTGGGCATGACCCTTTCCCGATTTGGCTTTTTCGACCATCGACAGAAACGCTGGAGTACGAGTGAATGAATTCGTGTATTTAACTTCTGGATTCAAATTCCATACCAACCGAAATCGGTCGTCACGAATCGTACGGATGGGATACAAATCCGCCCCATTGATTATGCCTCTCGTCGTCACTTCCCCATAGACGTATTTCTTATGATGATTCGTTTTTCCTCTCAGCAAAGAAATCATGCTCTTCCCATCCAGCAACTTCGCTGGTTTACCGCCAGCTGCTTCAATAAACGTGGGCAGCACATCGGTGTATTCCACCAACGCATCGGTCGTTTTTCCCGGTGAAACCATCCCCGGCCAGCGAACAATCATCGCGGACTGCAGGCCGCTCCCGTAGCAAGTCCACTTAGCAAAAGGGAAGGCGTTCCCCTGCTCCGAAACAACCATAACAAGCGTGTTATGGCGGAGACCATGCTTGTCCAGCAAAGTTAATATTTCTCCAACTTGGGAATCGTAATAGGTTATCTCAGCGAGATAGTTGCTAAAATCCTCCCGCATGCGCGGCGTATCCACAATGTAGGGTGGAAGAATTACCTTGTCTGGCGGATAAAGCGAAGTATCTCCCTTGTTCCAAGGCGAATGCGGTTCATTCGAGGTCGCAAATAGACAGAAAGGCTCATCGCTGCTACCAGACCCCAACATAAGTTTATCGATGGCGTTCATGTCCGGATTGTTTTTTACCCCGCTGTACTCGAAAGGAAACACCTCCTTTGGTGCAACATGAACCTTTCCTGAAAGAGCCACACGGTAGCCGAGATCACCTAGGTAATGAACCACGCTCTTTGTTCCCAGATTAGCGAATGTGTGATTCGGATACGCACCCGAATTAAAGGGATACAGTCCTGTGTAAATATTGTGGCGCGTGGGTGAACACATCGAAGCGGCCTGAAAACACCGCTCAAACTTCATTCCTTCCGTCGCCAGGTGGTCGATGTGGGGCGTGTGAGCCTGGCCTCCATAGCAACCAATGTCCCGATAGGTTAGGTCGTCGGCTATTATGAAAACAAAATTGGGTTTGGCATAGCAAACGGTAACTACGAGAATCTGGAGAAACAGGAGACGCTTCATGATTTTATCATTAGAGAAATTGAACACCTCCAGCAATGCAAAATAGTGCAAGACAGTGAGGCAAGAATTTCGACGTTTGCGTGTATTCTCCCATAAACCATCCGCTCGACCGAGCACAAAAAGGTCCACAATGACGCCACGCTCCTTAGGGATTAACTTACCTTGGCACAAAGAATCGCGGGAGAGAACCTAATCTCAACCGCGACCTTAAGCTTTTTTTCGAATCAACGAGTTAGCCTCTGCTACTAGTTTGTGATATCAAAAGTGGTGCTGCCTGCTCTGATCGGGAGGTAAAGCTTGTACCACTTCTTTTGGGCGTCACTGCCAGCATAATCCTTCAGCGCTTGCTCGGATGCAAATTCCATCACGAATGCGTGGGACTTGTCTCCTTGCACCTTGATGGAGCGGATCCAGACTCGGGTACAACCTTCGTACTCTTTAGCGATGGTCTTAACCCCATCGAGAGCCGCCTTAATTTGGTCCTCGGTCGCATCTGCTTTCCAAGATACGGTAACGACATGGATCACCGAATGGGGTGTCGCCGGGTTCTTGTGGTGAGCAGCAGTTGCTGAGAGAGTGCCAAACGCAACAAATGCGGCACCTAGTAGGATCATTATTATTTTTTTCATTAGTCAGTTCATTTGGTTATCGAATAAAGATCTCTGCCCTTGGAGCAGCCACGGTTTATTAAAGTTCGGAAAGCTACCGAAGCGCAAGCAGTTTAGAGCAGCGAGTGACATTTACCATTCGATCGTCAAACGCTCATCCAAGCCTTAAAAGTGCGAAAAAATCCTCCTTTTTACCGAGCTGACTGGTCGACTCCCGTAATTCGTCACCTAGTTTTCGTAAAACAGAGCAAGCTTAGCTTCTGCAGCCTTGGCTTTGAAGGGTATGCGAATGAGTTAACCGCAGGATCATCTTTAGGCCTCGATTCCTAGACGAAAGGGATCGCGACGCCAACTTCCACGGGAGCACCTAAGCAACGAGTTGCGAAGTACCAGCCCATCTCTGATTTGCGGCATCCACTGCCTCCTCCACTATCCTACTTATGGAACGTAGACATTTTCTTCGCTCGGGAATTTTAGTTAGTACAACAATTGAATCCAGAAGGTTGTATCCCCAAATTCAGGACTTTCTTTGAGCGGTTTCTTTTCTGAAGAGAAAATCATTCAATCTTCGTCAAAACATAGGTGAGCAATTCGATCTTTCCAAATCGCATGTTTGAAAAATACTGGAGCCAGTGAATAGCTTGGAACCCCTGCAAGAGGATGCAGGTACCCCGTTTCCCCTTTTAATCCAAATATAGATTGAGCCTAAACGATCTGAAACCCAGGTCTCTCCGACTAATTTAAAACAGTCAGATGAGATACCTCAATTATCGCTAAACGGAACCAAGCGGTGTAAGGCACCACTATTTGGACTCCTCGTGTTCAGAGCGACGTAGATCAGACCATCAGGACCAGTCGCTACATCACGAACGCGCCCTTGCTTCTTGAGGATCGTCTCGACGTGAACGACTCTCTTATCCTGAATAACTATACGCTGTATTTCCTCCGCCGACATGCCCGTTGCTAGCAAATTGTATTTCCAGCCGGGAAATGCATCACCTTCATAAAAGTCGATCCCACCAGTGGCGATCGACGGCAGCCAGTAATAGACCGGTTGCTCCATGCCTTCCATGTGGGTCTTGTCTGTCCATGGCGTACCATCATAGTTCATACCATAGGTAATAACTGGCCAACCATAATTGATGCCTGGACGAATCAAGTTAATCTCATCGCCCCCACGCGGTCCATGCTCGGTTTCCCAAATGTCACCCGTAAGTGGATGCATATCTAATCCTTGTGGGTTACGATTTCCGTATGTCCAGATCGATTTGTACGCTCCCGCCGTACTAAAGAAAGGATTGTCTCTAGGAACACGGCCATCGTCGTGTATCCGATGAATCTTACCCTGGGGAACGGTAATATCCTGAGCTGGGTCGCCTTCCTGGCGGTCTCCGATTCCGAAAAAAAGGTATCCATCTTTAAATACAAAGCGAGATCCGTAGTGGCCACCTTTGGCCGTGTGAAATTTTGGCGGCACTTTGAAGATGTCCTCTTGGTCCACCCATTTGTTGTTCCTGATACGGCCTCGCACGACCGCAGTCATGGATGCAGTTTTACCACCCACCTTGGCTCCCGCGTCCTCACTGTAAGACAAGTAAATCCAGCTATTGCTCTTGTAGCCAGGGTGAGGCGCCACTTCCAGAAGCCCACCCTGCCCCACGGCCAACACCTCCGGTGTGTCCTTGATTTCGCGCTTAACGCCATTCTTCACTTTCCAGAGTACGCCATCGCGCTGGGTTAACAACATCGATTCGTCCGGCAGGAAAGCGATCGACCAAAGAATGTCGTCAAGCTCGAGAACTTTTTCCAACTTGAATTTGTGATATTGCGTGGTGAAAATCCCATCCTTCGGCATAACCTTTTTCAGGAGGTCTGTCGTCTCCGCCAAGTACTTCTGCTCACGCATGAAAATAATGAGACTGCGGATCTGGTCCTCTGAAAGCACACCTTTCCACGGGATCATACCCAGTTCGGGAAGCCCTTCGCGAATCACCTTGGCGATTTCATCGTCCGACCCGCCCCACTTCCAAACGTCGTCGATCAAGGAACTTCCTCGCCCTCCCTCGCCATTCTGTCCGTGACACTGGGCGCAGTATTGTGTGTAAAGCTCTTTACTACCTCCCGTTCCGATTCGGCTTTGAGCAAAAGAATGAAAGTAAAGTACTAATGCTGCAATAAGAAGGGAGAATGGAGATCTCATAAGCAAGTTTGGTTAAAGATCGTGTACTGCAAATGAAAGATGGTGGATAGTCGCTACTTTAATATTTTCAAGTTGGCATAATGAGATGATGCTGACCCTTCAAACCAGACCACAACCAATCCCCTGCCGTCAACGCCTGATTTGACATCACTAACTACCAATAAGTGCTACTCATTTGCATGATTGTAGAGTCGGGCTTTATCCCTTTCGACCACGATCTTAATTTCGGTCCAAGTCGGGGGATGGAGATCGCTCGATACCCAATTCTTGAGGTCTTTGACTCAGGTAAACAGCGTCTTAAATGCCTGGTAAAGAAGTTGCCTACAAGTGGGCACATCCCTCTTGAACACTTGATGAAGCGAATTTCATCAGATGCTTATTTGACACTACTAATTCGGATGCCTATCCCCTCCGGTCGACAACTAAGTGCAGCACTACTAACAATTCTGGGATCCCTCACTTCGACTTCCATCTCAGAAGTTCGTCACAGTAAAGCCGATCCAGTAGTTCGTTCTCAACTGTTTCATATGCTTACCAGGTCGAATCGTACAAGAAAGTTTGGACGGATCAAGGGTCTCCCCCGATCGTTCCCAAAAAAATGTACAAGCGTTACTCCAAGAGCGAATTGACGATCACGTCGATTTGGCCACGCGCTACGGCATTCCGTCAACCCCTTTCGCCATCAACACCCTGTCTAGATTGACTTGCTGGCGGAACTGACCAGAGCCTTCTCTACCGAATAGCACAGTCTGTAAAGCGGGACTTGGCTCACCCAGCCTTAACCACAATAGAGACCGACACGACTTACCAAAAGATACGACTGGACTGCGGGATCAATATTCTTTTCGCTAGCCGTACGTCCTAAATAGATGAATACATAGTCATTTTCTTTCCCACCCCTTTCAAACCTCAATTGAAAATCTCGTTATTCAAACGTATTGAGCTCCGTATCCAATCCCGTAAAAAGACCTCTCGTATTCTTGAACCCAAGGATCTTAAGCTCGTTCGCCATCTGTTTGGTAGGTGCAAAAGTAAAGCCACACGAATCAACCCGATGTTGTAATGCCCTTTGTAATTTTGTAAATTCGTATGATCAGTTGAGGAAGCGGGGATACTCAACATGCTAACCGCCCACAAAGCAGTCAGATCTAAAGGACCTTCGGTAGCGACATGAATAATATCGGGAGGGTTGTGGCTCAATTCTCGTAGCAAGCGTTATGCACTTGGTTGACGTATCCTCAATTCAACATATTTTCGCGGTGCGATTCCCTTCACGGGAAACTCGCCTAATCTACCCCAAAACGATCGAGATGTTTACGTTTTCCCTTTTGATTCGGCCGTACTAGTCGAATTTCGAATCCTTTGAGGCTCAGCCCTTCCGCCAGGTGCCCCAATGTAATAGAAAACCCATTGACTTCAGGCTAAAAGATTTCCGACACGAGTACTAATTTCATTGGAAAAAGTAAATCTCGGAGGATCTACTGCGGGATTGGCGGCAATCCCAATGCAGCGGGATCGGGTCCTAGAACTTTTAACAGTTCCACTTCAAAAATAAGCGCCGAAGCCGGAGGAACGCCAGGTGTTCCTTGATCACCGTATCCGAGCTTGGCGGGTACATACAGCTTAACCTTTCCCCCTTCACCGATCAGTTGAAGCCCTTGGGTCCAACCTGGAATTACTGAATTTAAAACGAACTCCGAAGGCTCATTCCGCTTGTAAGAGCTGTCGAACTCAACGCCATCGATAAAGGTACCAACATAGTGGCAACTCACCCTATCATTCTTCCCGGGTTTCCGGTCACTCCCCTTTTTAATAATTTGAAAACAAAGACCCGTGGCAAGCGACTGATAACCGGGTTGCCCTACAATGGAATCGAAAAACTCTAGCTCCTCTTCCCGGTTTCGTTTCATCTGGTCCCGCCGGACCATCTCTTCGCGATCGGCAAAGTAGTTCTGCATCGGATCCAGAGACTTCGACAGATCCGTTGGAGCATCCTCGCGATTCACGTACAGTTTCATCCCTCTCGAAATGGCGTCTACTTCGGCATCCGTGATCTCAAGACCGCCTAGGTTAAACCTTTCCGAAAGAAGGAACCCCCACGTCTCAAGTAGCTCCATCGCGGTGAATTCTGCAACCTCCTCCTGCAAAACCTCGTCAGGCGATTGACCTGTCAGACTAAAACTCGTGGAAAAAATTGCTAGGAAAGCGATTTGCTTCTTCATATGTGACTCGTTTTCAAAAAAATACCCCTTATAAAGACGAATGGGAAAAATCCTTGTCAAATAGCAATCCCAATGCGGTAAGAATCAAAAGCTAGCGAAATAAGGTGAATTGTAAACGACCAAAACGAGATCTGGCCACATGAGCAATGAAATCCTCTAAATCAGCGGTGCCGGCGTAATAATGACCACCAAAGAGAAAAAGAGATCGAACCTAATCGAACTCACGATCACCTTTCGACCCAAGGATAAGGCGGAAATCAAGACCGCACCAGGCCGATTGAAAAAGATCCAATCCAGCTAACGAAGTTCGCTCGCTCGAATTGGTTTGGAGTATCATTGCAACCCACCCCCCAGGATTAAATCCAGATCGTCTCATTCTCGACTGTGAAGCATTACTGTAAGAATCCTCGTTCCCTCGCGTGACACAATACAAAGAGCTGTTAAAGCCTGGGACACAGGGTGGATGCAACCATGAATTGAGGACTATCTTCTGTTCTCTGATGATCCAAAAAGGATCGTCAATTTCTACCGAAAGTGTTTGTAGGTACTGTAGCGAAAACAGGTTATGAGGTCCACTTAAGAGGTCACGATTGCTCCCAATAGCACCGGCAGAATTGATGCCGGCATCTTTTCGTTGCATTCCCGTTTTTAGTGCTTTCTAAATCGTCACCAGATGTCAGACCAATCCTCCTTCACCGTACTTGTCGTTGGCTCCGGCGGACGCGAACACACCCTCGTAAACGCTTGCGTAAACAGTCCGCTCGTGCAGCGAACCCTAGCGGCTCCTGGGAACCCGGGTATGGCCGCGATTTGCGAATGCGAACCAGTCGCAGCTGACAACATAGATGGGTTGGTCAAACTGGCAGAGAGTGAGAGCGTAGATTTTGTCATCGTCGGACCCGAGGTTCCGCTTTGCCTGGGGCTGGTAGACCGACTGAACGACATGGGAATCCTAGCATACGGCCCCAAAGCGGACGGTGCCCGATTTGAAGGCAGCAAGACCTACACCAAGAAGCTTCTGCTCAAGTACCAAATCCCCACTGCAAACGCAGCCAATTTCACAGAATCCGAGGCCGCAATTCAATATCTAGATACCGCTAGTTTCCCTATTGTCGTAAAGGCCGACGGGCTCGCAGCGGGTAAAGGTGTAGTCATCGCCGAGGATTTCGAAACTGCCAAAAAGGCTGTAGTCGACATGATTGACGGCGGCGCTTTTGGGGAGAGCGGTAAGTCAGTTCTTATCGAAGAGTGTCTTACTGGTGAGGAAACATCAATCCACGCAATTGTATCCGGAAAAGACTACGTCATTCTACCCACGAGCCAAGATCACAAGCAAGTTTACGAGGGTGACGTCGGCCCCAATACCGGAGGAATGGGTGCTTACTCTCCAGCCGACTTGATAGACGATGCGATGATGCAACGTATCGAAACCGAGATCGTCAAGCCCAGTGTCGATGGAATCGCGGCTGAAGGGATAGACTTTCGCGGAACCCTTTTCATTGGTCTAATGATGACCCCTAATGGCCCCAAAGTGCTGGAGTATAACACCCGGTTTGGAGATCCCGAAACTCAGGTTTTGATCACTCGCCTGGAGACCGACCCAGTCAAAATCATGCTGGCGGCCGCAAAGGGCAAGCTGGGAGAGATCAATGTGAAAGTAAAAGACGAATACGCTATGGTTGTCGTCCTTGCCTCAGAGGGCTACCCCAATAGCTATCGGAGAGGCAACCCAATTTCTTTCCCGGATTCGGTGGGAGACAACCAATTCATATTCCATGCGGGAACAAAGGCCGACGAAGCTGGAAATATAGTTACAAACGGAGGCCGAGTTCTTGGCGTCACCGCTCTAGGCGCCAATCTTTCCGAAGCTCGCGACAAAGCCTACGAGCTATCCGATAGAGTTGACTACAAGTCCAAGTACTTGCGACGTGACATCGGAGCCAAAGAGCTAGCGCGAACGGAATGATTCCTCCGCAAAGCGATTAGTAACTTAAAAATCGGGAAACGGCAAACAGCCGCCACGATCGGTTGGCGAAACCTTACGCTTAAAGTTGGAACAGGAGGAATTCGTATTTTTTGAACGCACAAAATTTGTCCGCGTCAATCAATACTTTTTGAGACAGCAATTTCTCGTACTTACTAATACCAAACCACTTAACAATCTTCCAAAGAAAAGGGTTCCGTTCGCGAAACTTCTCGGTCAAAATGTCCGCACCCAACAAAATTTTTTCTGCCCATTCATCGGCAATTTCAAGGGTCTTGCGAATGTCCAGTGTGATATCCCTGCGACTGACAATTTCAAAGGCACTTTCTTCTGCCTTTTTCAGAAACTCATTATAGTCGTGCCCGCTCTTGGACAATTCACCCGCATTATGATCTAGTACGAAATAGTCGCACACCATTAAATAGCCCCTTGGGTTCAAGGCTTGCTGAGCCACTTCAAATACTTTATCCATGGGAATATACTGGCAAGACTCACTCATAATAATGAGATCGTATCCACCTTCCAATTGCGAATCTTCGAATTTTGTGAAATGGAAACGAGCTTCCACTTTTTCGGCAAACATCTTTTTCTGATTGATGTCGGGGGAAAGCCCTTCGACCTCATACCCTCGAGCTTTCAAATGCAGGCAAAGTTCCCCCGTACCACAACCCACATCAATTACTCGGCGAGTTCCTTCAGGAATGCTATCGATCAGAAAATCTTCATAACGCTTCTGAGCTGCCTTGAGCGCTTCCATCGTCAGCTCGTCATCCGGCAACCACATTCCATAGTGAAGCCGCTCTAAGCCTAGGGCATCGCGATAAAAGCGCAAGGCCCGATCATTTTTCGCTTTTTCAGTGCTTGGAGCTGAGGAACTCATAATCGAGGGGTAAGGAAAATTGTTCTCACTTGAGGAAATCGTACCCCAACTATCAGATAAAATATTGTAAAGAGAAAACGCTATCCCGCGATTCCTCGGCGTATACCCTTTTTCCTAGGCTCAACTGCAACATTACCGCTTGATTTCGACGCTCGGTCTTATTGCTATCGAACCAAGAAATGGCAGAATCGAATTATACCGAATCGAGCATTAAATCCTTAAGTCCGCGAGAGCATATCCGGCTAAGACCGGGAATGTACATCGGGAAACTGGGAAATGGAGCATCCGCTGACGATGGGATTTATGTTCTGCTGAAGGAAATCATTGATAACTCGATCGACGAACATTCGAGTGGCCACGGAAAGCGAATCGATATAACGGTTGGCGATGAGGTAGTGGCGATCAGGGACTTTGGACGTGGAATCCCCCTCGGCAAAGTGGTAGACTGTGTTTCCAAGATCAATACAGGTGCCAAATACGATAGTGAAATTTTCCAAAAGAGCGTAGGACTAAACGGCGTCGGCACCAAAGCAGTCAATGCCTTGTCCAGCTATTTTCTCGCCGAGTCCTATCGGGACTCGAAAATGAAACAGGCGATCTTTTCCCAAGGCAAATTGGAATCCGAAAGTCGCCAAATCAAGACCGACGAGAAAGATGGCACCTACGTCGAGTTCACCCCCGACAAAGCGATATTCAAATCATTTGAATATCATCTCGATTTCGTCGAGACAATGCTCTGGAACTACGCCTATCTGAATACTGGCCTGACCCTTTCCCTCAATGGAGGGACTTTTCGATCCGAGAACGGACTCAAAGATCTCCTCGAGAATAATCTCACCGGCGACATCCTTTATCCGATTATCCATCTCAAGGGAGAGGATATCGAGGTAGCCATGACGCATGGCACCCACTACGGCGAAGACTACTTTTCTTTTGTCAACGGGCAGCATACTACGATGGGAGGCACCCACCAAGCCGCTTTTCGTGAAGCAATCGTCAAAACCATCCGAGAGTTCTTCAAAAAGGACTACGATGCTTCAGACATTCGGACATCGATCGTATCCTCTCTATCTTTACGTGTGCAGGAACCCGTTTTCGAGAGCCAGACGAAGACCAAGTTAGGCTCCCAGAATATGGGTCCAAAGAGCGCAACGATTCGCAATTTCGTCAACAATTTCATCAAGAAGGAACTGGATCTCTATCTACACCAATTTCCAGAAACGGCTAAAGCGATTCAAGAAAAGATCGTAGCCAGCGAAAAGGAGCGGAAAGAACTTTCCGGGATCCGAAAGCTCGCCCGAGAAAAAGCCAAGAAGGTCAATCTTCACAACAAGAAGCTTCGGGACTGTCGGGCCCACTTCAACACTAAGCACAAGCGGGCAAATGATTCGACCCTTTTTATTGTTGAGGGCGACTCTGCGGGGGGATCAATCACAAAGACGCGGGACGTCAACACTCAGGCAGTATTCAGTCTTAAAGGAAAACCGCTCAACGCCTTTGGACTTAGCAAAAAAATCGTCTACCAGAATGACGAGTTCAATTGCCTCCAAAGTGCTCTGGATATTGAAGATGGCCTCGATACCCTGCGTTACAACAAGGTTGTAATCGCTACGGATGCCGACGTTGATGGTATGCATATCCGTCTCCTGCTTCTCACCTTCTTTCTACAGTTCTTTCCCGACCTCGTTCGACAAGGCCACTTATATATTCTTCAGACCCCCCTGTTCCGAGTACGAACTAAAAAGAAGACGGAATATTGCTATACTGATACACAAAAAAACCGTGCCGTGGAAAAGCTGGGGAAAGGGGTCGAGATTACTCGATTCAAAGGTCTTGGAGAAGCATCCCCAGAAGAATTCGCAACATTCATCGGCCCGAAGATCAAACTGGATCCCGTCACCATGATTCAGCTCCACAACATTGACGAACTCCTCTCTTTTTACATGGGTAAGAACACTCCTGAGAGACAGGGATTCATAATAGAGAACCTTCAGGTCGAGAAAGACCTAATCGAAGGTAATTCGTAAACTTTCCGGCATACCAGAAAATGAGCCCTCGAGAAAAGAACAAAGGCAACCAGCAAGAGTCCTTCGATTTCGAAGAAAGCGAGGTTGAAAACGTGCCTGATAAAGAGAATCAAGGCGAGGCTGGTAATGGAAAAGCTCCTCTAGCCCAGTCTTACCACAAATGGTTCCTTGAGTACGCTTCTTACGTCATTCTTGACCGTGCAGTTCCTGCTATCGAAGACGGGCTCAAACCTGTTCAGCGTCGAATTCTCCATGCCCTCAAAGAGCTAGATGACGGCCGGTACAACAAAGTGGCAAATGTCATTGGGCACTCCATGCGGTACCACCCACATGGAGACTCTAGCATTTATTCTGCAATGATAGGGATGGGCCAGCGGAATCTCTTAATTGATACACAAGGAAATTGGGGTAACACGCTAACGGGCGATGGAGCGGCCGCTGCCCGGTACATCGAAGCACGCCTCTCGCCCTTCGCGAGAGAAGTTGTCTTCAATCCCAAGACGACCGTTTGGCAAGCATCCTACGATGGGCGCAATAAGGAGCCCGTAGACTTGCCGGTCAAATTTCCCCTCCTTCTCGCCGAGGGATGCGAAGGCATTGCTGTCGGTCTAGCCTGCAAAATCCTGCCGCACAATTTTATCGAAATTATCGAAGCTTCCATCGCCTATCTCCAAAACGAGGAATTCGAACTGTACCCGGATTTCTCTACCGGCGGAGTTATGGATGCATCGAATTACAATGACGGAGTTCGTGGAGGCAGAGTTCTGGTTCGGGCAGTCTTCGATATTCGTAGCAAATACCAGATCGTAATCACCGAGATTCCCTCCGGAGTCACGACATCATCGCTCATCGATTCAATCCTCTTAGCCAACAGCAAAGGGAAGGTGAAAATCAAGAAAATCGAAGATAACACCTCTGAAAACGCCGAGATTGTCATTACCCTTCCCACTGGTGCCGATGCGAACGCAACGATTGACGCCCTTTACGTGTTCTCTGACTGCCAAGTTTCAGTTTCGCCAAATTCATGTTCCATCGCGAATGACCAGCCCACATTCATTGGTGTCAGCGAAATCCTTAGGCAGTCAACTGATAGGATTAGAGGACTCCTGAAAAAGGAACTCGAGATCAAGCTAAGAGAGCTGGAGGAGAAATGGCATTTCGATTCTCTAGAACGCATTTTTATAGAGGAACGAATCTACCGACGTATTGAAGAATGTGAGACCTGGGAGTCCGTTGTCGAAGAGATACACCTCGGCTTAGAGCCTTTCAAAAAGCTGCTTAGACGAGAGGTGAACGAAGACGACGTTACCCGTTTAACGGAAATTCGAATCAAGCGCATCTCGAAGTACAATTCGTTCAAGGCTAACGATGTCATCAAAACGACGGAAAAGGAAATTCGAGCAACCAAACGGTCCCTACGCAAACTGACTGAATTCACTATTTCCTACCTTCAAGGACTTATAGGCAAGTATGGCAAAGGGCGTGAGCGCCGCACGCGTATCGACAGCTTTGTAACAATCAAGGCCACAGAAGTGGCCCTTCCGACCGAAAAGCTCTACGTCAATCGGGAAGACGGCTTTATTGGAACTGGTCTCAAGAGAGATGAGTTCGTGGAAGAGTGCACTCAACTCGACAACATTATTTGCTTTTGTGGAGATGGTACTTTCCGCGTCTCACGGGTGGCCGAAAAAGTCTACATGGGACAAGACATTATCCATGTCGCCGTTTGGAGAAAAGGTGACGAGGAGACGATCTACGACATGGTCTATCGAGATGGATCTAGGGGTGATTCCTATGTGAAACGATTCATGGTCAGCGGTGTCACCCGAGACAAAGTCTATGATTTGACCAAGGGGAACAAAGGGTCGAAGGTCCACTATTTTAGAGCTAATTTAGATGGTGCCACGCGTCCGATCATCGTTCGACTTACGCAAGCATCAAAAGCGCGTACTAAGGAATTCGAATACGATTTTGGAGAGCTTGCGATCAAAGGTCGCGGATCAAACGGGAATCGGCTTACCAAGTACGCGATCAAGTCAGTTCGCTCCCTTTTCGATACAGAAATGAAGCGTCGCTAGCACCAATATTGGTAACTCTTGTAGGACAAAACTGTCCTTCGCTCTACGCCAAAATCAGTCATTTTGAAAATATCTGCTCGACCAAGGCGAACTTCACCCCTCCTTAACTATCGTAAGACTAACCATTACAGCCGATCTAATGATTAAAGCTGTAGCCCACCAACTCTCGCTCGGCAACTTCAATTTAGAGGAACCATGACAACGTGCAAAGACATGCAACTAACAATCGAGGACCTTGAATTCTACATCAAGGATCAGTTGGAGGACTATCGCTACTCTGGAATCAGAGTAGATCCGATTCTAGACATCATACTACACTGTCAAAGACGACTAGCTAACGGCGACTATTTGCCGCAAGTCGCTTCTGAAGCCATTTGTCTGCCTCGACGAATACTTGCTAGACTATGCAGGTTTTGAAACCTGCCTCCTTCAAAGCATAGGGAAAGCTTAGACGTTAGCCTAGCGTCACCTGCAACCTCTAACCCCAGCTCAATTCCGACTGGTGCTCGTTTAACCATCCCTCGTACGATTTATATTGAGGGCATGCTTCACGCACTAACCTCCAAAACAAGTGCGAATGATTCATCTCCCGCAAATGCATGAGTTCGTGTATCACGATATAGTCTGACACTTCCGGAGGGGTCATCACGAGCCGCCAGTTTAGGGAAATACGGCCGCTTGAAGAACAGGAGCCCCAACGGGTTTTCTGATTGCGGATACTGACCCCTGAATACTTCAGGTTGAATTTTTTAGCAAAACTAGCAACTCGTTCAGGGAATTCAGCTTTAGCGAGCGATTGCAGCCTTTTTCCCAGCGGTCGCGCTAGATCGATATCTTCGTCTGCTATAAACAACCTTTCCTCAGAAAAATGTAAAACGGGACGCCCCCAATCCTTGGATACTTTCAACTCAACTCGTGAACCTCGAAACCAAATCCAATCTCCGTTCCGAAGGAGATTCTGTTCTTTTCGACTCGCGGTCAGCCGCTGCTGCTCTCTTAGCCATACGGTATGCTCTCTGGCAAAAGCGACCGCCTCTTTACGGCTTCCCCTTATCGGAATCGTGACCACGATTTTCCCCTCCCTATCGACCCTCGCAATATAGTGCTTCGCGTTGTGACGAGGCACTAGCAAAATCTCGTCCACCGCAATTTCCTGATTTAACTGAATAACCTCACCATCCATAGCAACTTTAACAGGATCTAGGCTCGACACGCCTTAGGCAAGATCTAGGTTTCTCACCTAAAAAACTTACCTTTGCATCAAATTGCTATTAATCAATATGAAGACCATTCTTACCCTCAACATCGCCGCCCTCTTGATTCTAGCGAGTTGCTCCAAACAACCTGTAGATACAGCTTCCAGTACCGAGGATAACAGCGAACTGGCGACCAGAGTTTCAGCACTTGAGACGACAGTCGACCTCATGCTCGACAACCCGGAAATCGCTAAAATCAAAAAGAATTATCCGAATGCTTTAAGCACCGAATCCGGACTTCACTATACGATTACCAAGGAAGGTTTCGGCGATTCGACCCCAAAGGTGGGTGACTCTGTGACGGCCCATTACAAAGGCACTCTCCTTAACGGCGTCAAATTTGACAGCTCGTACGATCGAGGAGAGCCCTTTGTCTTTCAGGTGGGAATCGGGAGCGTGATTAAAGGCTGGGATGAGGCATTTTTGGCCATGAAAAAGGGGGAAAAGCGCACGCTGATTATCCCTTCAGATCTCGGGTACGGTCCACGTGGAGCCGGAGGGTCGATTCCCGCA